>Ga0160446_100049_pt1 | contig 126519 bp, 92 predicted proteins | sample HID1973I_E1MG_FD_108200 | JGI IMG/M metagenome (GOLD analysis project Ga0160446, IMG submission 108200) | Enriched mosquito-associated microbial communities from UW Madison campus, WI, USA - HID1973I_E1 MG | ecosystem: Host-associated > Arthropoda: Insects > Digestive system > Unclassified ...
AAACTGGCCAAACGAAAAACAATCTGACGATCATTCTCCGAAATCAACCAAAGGAATCCCCAGACACAACCAACCAGCCACCCCGGACGGGGCAACCCAGCCAGCCATGCCCACGAGGACAAAAAATTGGCATTGACTAACAAGCACACTGTTGAGTTCTCAAACAACCGACACACACCAACTCAGCCAGACCCTCAGGCCCAACCTCGCTTGGGGCAACCCTTCGACCTTACCAGGTCCTTCCCGGCTTCTCAACCTCGGCGGGAAGCCGTGGTCGACCGTGAGGTCCCGCGGGCGCAGGACGACGTCCCGGGCCCTGCGGAGGAAGGTTTTCCGGCCCCGGGACCAGCCACCGTCGCGGTGTCTGTTCCTCCCTGTCGGGCCGACATCCAGAACATTACGTGGCCGGGCTCGGCACGGTCAAGCCGGCCTCCGGTGACCCGGCCCACACACCGGCCGTTCCGCGGAGCCTGACCTGGTCCCCCGGGCGCAGCTGCGCCGCGCGGTCGGCGGACTCGGCCGTGAGGACGCCGATCACCGGGTAGCCGCCCGTCGCCGGGTGGTCCGCGAGGAAGACGACCGGTCGGCCGTCCGGCGGGACCTGCACCGCGCCGCGCACCAGCCCCTCCGACGGGAGCTCGCCGTCGCGCCGCGGCACGACCTGGCCGTCCAGTCGCAGCGCGACCCGGTTGCTGTCGGCCGTGACGGTGCGCAGCGCGCCGAGCGCGCCCCACGCCCCCCGCGCGAACCACTCCGGCCGCGGGCCCGGGAGCACGTCGAGGAGCGCGTGCCGCTCCCCCGGGCGCAGCGCACCGGGCTCCAGGGGCACGGGGACGACCCCGTCGAGCGGTGGGCCCGCGGCGTCCGGCCCGACCCCGAGCACGTCGCCGGCCGCGAGCGGGCGCGGCCCCAGCCCGGACAGCACGTCGTGCGCGCGCGACCCCAGCACCGCGGTCACCGCGACGCCGCCGCGCACCGCCACGTACGTGCGCAGCCCGCGCCCCGGCGTCCCCAGCCGCAGGAGCGACCCGGCGCCCGCGCGCAGCGCGGCGTCCGGGCCCACGGGCACCCCGTCCAGCGTCGCGGGGACCCGCGCACCCGTCAGGGCGAGCACGACCGGCCGCTCGCACCGCAGGACGAGCCCGCCGAGCGTCGTCTCGAGCACCGCCGCGCCCGGTGCGTTGCCGACGACGCGGTTCGCGCGCGCGGCCGACCCGCGGTCGGCGGCACCCGACGGCCCGACGCCCACCGCGCCCAGCCCCGGGCGACCGAGGTCCTCGACGAGCGTCTGCGGGCCCGTCGCCACGACCGTCAGGTCACGGCCCGTCCCCGCGCGCCGCACGGCCGTCGCCGTCGCCGGCGCGTCGTCCGCGGACCGGACCGGGCCCGCCGCCCCTGCCTCGCGCGCGCCGCCCGACGCCGCCGACCCGACGTCGCGCGCGCCGCCCGTGGGCCGGCTGCCGGACGCGACGACCCCGGCGGCGGTGCCCCGCACGGGCACGAAGCGCACGCGGGCGCCCGGGGCGACGAGCGCGGGCGGGTCGCGGTCGACGTCGAACATGCGCAGCGTCGTGGAGCCCAGGAGCCGCCAGCCGCCGGGCGAGGCGCCCGGGTACACCGCGGTGAGGTCGCCCGCGAGCGCCACCGAGCCCGCGGGCACGCTGGTGCGCGGGGTCGCGAGCCGGGGCGCGGCGATCACGGGGTCGACGCCGACGAGGTACACGAATCCTGGCGCGAACCCGCCGAACGCGGCCTCGTAGGTGCGCCCGCCGTGCCGCGCGACCACCTCCTCGACGCCGACGCCCGCCCAGGCCGCGACGTCGGCGAGGTCGGCGCCGTCGTAGGAGACCGGGATCTCGAGAACCGCGGCGTCGTCGTCGGGCTCGGCGGCGGACGACGCCGCGGCCCGCGCCGCGGCGCGCAGCCACCGGCCCGCGGTGGCGACGTCGGCGGGGGCGGCGCACCGGACGAGGACGGTCCGCGCGGCCGGGACGACGTCGAGCACGCCCGCGGGGCGGGACCCGGCGGCCGCGTCGAGCGCGCGCCGCAGCGCCCGGACGGCGGCGAGGTCGGGCAGGTCGGCGAGGAGCGCCGCCTCCCCGTAGCGCCGCACGACCACGGCGTCCGTCACGCCGGCGTCACCGTCCGGCGTCGTCGGGCGCGGCGAACGCGCGCACGACGACGCCCGCGTCCTCGAGCGCCCGGCGCACGGCGCGCAGGAGCTCGACGGCGCCGGGGGTGTCCGAGTGCACGCACACCGACCCCGCGTCGACCGCGACCTCCGTGCCGTCGACCGCGCGGACGGTGCCCGTCGTGACGAGCCCGACGACGCGCGCCGCGACCTGCGCCGGGTCGTGCAGGACCGCGCCCTCGCGCCCGCGCGGGACGAGCTCGCCCGACGGGAGGTACCCGCGGTCGGCGAACGCCTCGCGAACGGTGGGCAGGCCCGCGTCCTCCGCGAGCCGCAGCACGGCGGAGCCGGGCAGCCCGACGACGGGCAGGGACGGGTCGTACTCGCGCACGGCGTCGACGACGGCGCGCGCCTGCGCCTCGTGGCGGACGATCGCGTTGTACAGGGCGCCGTGCGGCTTGACGTAGCGCACCCGGTCCCCGGCGGTCCGCGCGAAGCCGTCGAGCGCCCCGAGCTGGTAGAGCACGTCGTCGGCGAGCTCGGCGGGGGCGACGTCGACGAAGCGGCGCCCGAACCCCGCGAGGTCGCGGTAGCTCACGTGCGCGCCGACGCGCACGCCCGCCGCCGCGGCGCCGCGCGTGACCGCGCGCATGGTGCCCGGGTCCCCGGCGTGGAAGCCGCACGCGACGTTCGCGCTGGTGACGAGGGCGAGCAGGGCGTCGTCGTCGGCGAGGGCCCAGCGGCCGAAGCCCTCGCCGAGGTCGGCGTTGAGGTCGATGCGGGTCACTCCCCCATCATGCCGTCACGCGCGCCGCGGGCGGTGCCGCCGGGCGGGCCGGGCGGCGGGCCGGACGCCGCCCGGCCCCGCGCAGGCCCGGGGGTAGATTCGCCGACGTGACCGACCTCGACCTCACGACGACGCGGGTGCGCCCCGCGACGGACGACGACGCCCCCGCCCTCGCCGACCTCGCAGCCGTGACGTTCCCCCTCGCGTGCCCGCCCGGCGCGTCGCCGCAGGCGATCGCCGAGCACGTCGCGACGCAGCTCTCGCCGGCGCGGTTCCGCGGCTGGGCCGCGAGCGCCGCGCACGCGCTGCTCGTCGCCGAGGCGGCGGGCGCGGACGGCGCGGTGCGCGCCGTCGGGTACGCGCTCGTGGTGCGCGAGGCGCCCGGCGACGCCGACGTGGCGCGCGTCGTGGGGCCCGGCGAGGTGGTCGAGCTGTCGAAGATCTACGTGCACCCGGACGCGCAGGGCACGGGCGTGGCGCGCGCGCTCATGGCCGCGGCGCTGGAGTCCGCGGCCGCGCTCGCCCCGGGGCGCACGCTGTGGCTCGGGACGAACGGGCTCAACGCCCGCGCCCAGGCGTTCTACCGCAGGAGCGGGTTCGCCGTCGTCGGCGAGCGGACGTACGTCGTGGGCGGCGAGGAGCACTCCGACGTCGTCATGGTGCACGGCGCCTGACCTCCCGCGGGCACCCGGTGCCCGCGCGCCGCGCGACTACCCGTGGTCGTGGTCGTGGTCGCCCTCGCCGCCGGGCACGTCCAGCCCTCCGTCGAGCGAGTCCGTGGGGTGCACGGGCAGGAACACGTGCACGTGCCCCTGACCCCCGGACGTGGCGCGCAGGTCGAGCTGGATCGCCGCGATGCCCCACGTGTCGACCGCGCGCGTGCGCAGCTCGCCGGCGAGCGCGACGAGGTCCGGCGCGGTGGCCGCGTCGGCCTCGCGCGCGAGGTCGACGGCGTCGACCGCGTCCCCGAGCAGCTCGACCGACGTGAGCATGCCGTTGCGCACGATGTTGTGCTCGGAGGACCCGCTCGCGAGGGACTGCGTCTCGGCCGTCAGCGCGTCGAGGGTGCCGCGCCAGCCGGCCACCTGGTCGGCGGTCGGGGTGGCCGCCGTCGTGCCGTCCACGGGCAGCACGGCGTGCAGCTCGTGCAGCACCGGGACGAGCTCGTCCTGCAGGTGCCGCGCGTGCTCGATCGACGCGACGAGGTTCTCCGCGTCGCGCGCCTCCTCGGCCGCCTCGAGCTCGGCGACCCGGGCCGGGTCGACGGCGAACGCTCCCTCGGCGCCGTCGTCGCCGCCGCGCGTCAGCGCGACGACGAGCACCGTCACGAGGACCGCGACCGCCACCAGGGCGGCGGCGAGCAGGGCCCACCCGCGCGGTCCTGCCCCCTGCAGCCACCGGCGCGCGCGGACGCGCGCCGGTGGCCGGGGCTCGGGGCGGCCGGCACCGCCCCGGTCCGACGGACGGGACCGCGCCGGGGACGACGTCGTCCGCGTGCCGCTGCCGGTCCGGCTCGTCGCCGGACGAGCACCGGTCCGTCCCGCGCCGCGCGCGGGCTGTCGAACGCCGGTCCCTCGAGCCACGTCATGTCTCCCGTCCTGTGATCCGTCCGCTGTCACGGGCTCCCGTCGGTCCGGCCCGTGCGGACCGGACCGACGGGGGGCCGGTGGTGGGCAGCGGTACCCACCACCGGCCCGTGGTCAGCCGCAGCTCACGGCGTCGTACGGCACCTCGAGGGTGGCCGTACGGTCCCCGATCGTCGCGGTGACGGTCGCGGTGCCCGCCTCGACGTCCACGGCGCGCGCCGCGAACGACTGGTACGCGGACTTGCCCACCGCGACCTCGGCGAACTCCTTGGTGCCGAACGGCGTGGCGAGGGTGATCGCCGCGGCCGCGTCGTCGGCGTTCGTCGCCCGGACGGCGACGTACGCCTTGCCGGCGAGGCACCGGACCGTGGCCTCGACCTCGACGGCCGGCGGCTCCGGCTCGTCGTCGGTCGTGAGGCGGAACCAGTCGAACGCCACGGTGACGGGCGTCTCCTGCTCCGGGCCGATGGCCATGAGGCCGACCGACGTCAGCGCGGCGTCGTTGGTGACCGGGGCGCCGAGCGGCGTCCAGGTCACCCCGCCGTCGCTGACCCAGCCCTGGTACGTCGTCCCGACCTTCTCGAGGCGCAGGTACCAGTAGCCCGACTCGGTGGAGTCCGCGAGCTCGAGCTGGCGGTTGCCGCCGTTGCCGAACTGGCCGCCCTTCTCCGAGACGAGCTCGGCACCGAGGTTCAGCGCCGCACCCGGGGCGTTCTTCGCGAGCACGTCGGCCTTGACGTAGTTGTCGTCGTCGCCGTACGCGATGAGCCCCGCGAGCTGCCACCGGTGCACGAGCGGCGCCTTGAACCGCGTCTCGGCGACCCAGTCGCCCTCCGGGACCGTCTGGAGGACGAAGTTGCGCGGGTCGCCGTTGTTCGCGGCGTTGATGTCGCCCGGCTGGGTCGTGATGCGCAGCTCGCCGCCGGCCACGGCGAGCTTGGACCCGTCGTAGCGGACGACCGCGTCCCAGCGGCAGCCGTCGAGGGCGTCGCCCTCGAACTCGTCGCCGGGCTCGCGCACGCCGTCGTCGGGCTCGGCGCCGGTGACGTGGACGTAGTCGACCTTCGCGACGGTGTTCGCCGTCGCGGTGTCGCCTCCGGCCACGACGCCGAACGTCGCGTCGGCCTTCACGGGCGCGGAGCCCGCGAGCGCCGTCCACGACTCGCCGTCCGCCGAGAAGGCGGCGGTGATCGCCGACCCGTCGGACACGAGGCGCAGGTGGATCGTCGACGGGAAGCCGGCCGGGACGTCGGTCTGGCCGTGCCACGCACGCGTCCCGCCCGTCTCGGTCTGGAACTCGACGAACCGGTTGCCGTTCTGGTTCCTCGTGAACGCGAGCTTCGTGTAGTCGTCGTCGCTCACGTGGACCAGGAGACCGGCGTGCTGCCAGTGCCGCGCGAGCGGGACCTCGATCTTCGTCTCGAGCGTCCACGCCCCCGCGGGCGCGGGCTGCCCGAGGTAGCTGATCGGACCGGTCACGGCCTCGTTGATGTCGCCCTGGACGACCGGGAGCACGGCGTGGCCGTCCGCGACGGAGATCGCGGCGCCCTCGGCCTGGCGGACGACCGTCCACCGGGCGTCCAGCTCGTCGCCGTCGAACTCGTCCGACGCGCTCGCGAGGCACTGCGGCGGGGTCTCGCCGCCGGGCTCCTCGGTCTGCGGGTCGTCGTCGAAGGCGAAGTCCTGGAACTCCACGGCGCTCGTCACCGACGTGCTGTGCGCGGTGACGAAGACACCCACGTCCTGGACGGACGCCGCACCCGGCAGGGCCTGCGGCTCGCCGACCTGCGTGAAGTTCTCCCCGTCCTTGCTCCACGACGCCGTGTACAGGTCGCCGTCGCGCTCGATCCGCACCCACGCGGGATAGCTCGTCGAGCTCGCGCCCGACGACGTGACGAGCTGGCCGGCCGCGTTGCCGCGGAGCCACTCGAACCCGCCGCTCGGGCGCATGCCCAGCGCGGCGTAGCCCGGCGAGTTCGCCACCTGGGTGACGTCGTTGCGGACGATGATGCCGGCCTTGGCGGACCCGTTCGAGTTGCCCTGGCTGGTGATCTTCACCGTCGCCGACCAGTTCTCGTCGGCGCCCTGCTCGCGGTAGATGGTCGAGTACTCGTTGGTCCCCTGCCACATGTTCGCGCCGCCCGACGTGACGAGGTACCGGCCCTCGGCGAGCTGCTCGAACGTCCCGTTCGCGTTGGTGAAGGTCTTCATCCCGCCGAAGAGGTCGCCGACCTGCGCGACCACGACGCGGGACCGCGTGTAGAGGCCCTTGTCGTTCGTCGCCACAGCGGTGAGCTCGTAGGTGTTGTCGGCCGTCACGTCCCACGTGGCCTCGTACGGGGCCTCGGTGTCGGTGCCGATCGACTCGCCGTCGACGAAGAACTCCACCTGGGTGACGGTGTTCTCGGTGTCGTCGGCCTCCGCCTCGACGGTGATCTCCCCCTGCTCGAGGCGGACGCCCGCCTCCGGGGAGGTGATGCGGACCTTGGGCCGGGTCGTGCCGGACACGCCCTTGCCGTCGGCCTCGACGAAGTTGAGCCGGCGCTCGCCGTCGCCCGGGAAGACGACGTAGAGCGTGAACGGCTCCTGCGGGTCCGTGACGTCGACGGTCACGTCCGTGAACGTGCCGAGACCGGTCCGCGGGACCTCCGCCGTGCCGAGCAGCTCGCCGTCCGCGGCGTCGCGCCGCAGCTCGATCGTGCCCTCGGCGGCCGCGGCGACGCGCAGGTTCAGCGCCTGGACGCCGTAGAGGCTCACGGGGTCGTACGACGCCCAGGCCCCGCCGGAGCCCGTGATCACGGAGCCGCCGCCCTCGACGTCCCGGCTGGGGATCGTCGTGGTGCCCTCCGTGGCCGCGTAGAACTCGGCCTCGCGCTTCTTCGGGAAGATGAGCGTGGTGTCCGAGCCGGTGAGCGCGGGCACGTCGCCCTCGCCGCCGCGGTCGGTGTAGCGCGCGTCGATCACGTAGAAGACGTTCATGTCCTCGCCGTGGCCGCCGCCGAGGCTCGTCGCGACCGTGCCCGTGCGGCCGTGCAGCGGCTCGGACGGGTGCGCGTGCGCGTCGTGGCCGAGCGCGGGCTGGATGATGACCTGCTCGTCGTCGATCTCCGCGCCGTCCGGCGAGTCCTCCGCGTCCGTCACCGAGACGTCCCACGTGATGTCGTCGCCGAAGGTGAAGAACGAGCCGGTCGGCGGGAGGCCGAAGTCGACCTCGGGCCGCGTGTTGCCCACCGTGATCGGCACGGTCGCCGTGCCCACCTTGCCGGCGGGGTCGGTCACCGTGAGGCGGGCGTCGTAGACGCCGTTCTCGGTGTAGGTGTGGCTGGGCGCGGCGGACGTGGAGTCCGTCGTGCCGTCACCGTCGAAGTCCCACGCGTACGTGAGCTCCTCGCCCTCGGGGTCGGTGCTCCCGGTCCCGTCGAACGACACCTCGAGGGGTGCGATGCCGGAGTCCGGCGTCGCGACCGGCTTCGACACCGGCGAGCGCGAGCCCGACAGGTAGTCGATGCGGTGCAGGCCCGAGTTCGGGTTGTCGCGGCCGAAGCCGCCGCCCCAGTCGAGCACGTACATCGAGCCGTCCGGGCCGAACTTCGAGTCGATCGGCGCGAGGAACTGCTCCTCCGGGAGGAACGGGTTGACCTTCTCCACGTCCGTCTCGCCGGCCGCCGCCTCGGGGTCCTTGAGGTCGATCGTGTACATCTTGTTGCGCGCCCACTCGTAGAAGAAGGCCTTGCCGTCGTAGGACGAGGGGAACTTCGTGTCCGAGTCGAGCTCGGGGTCGAACTGGTAGAACGGCCCGCCCATGGGCGCGAGGCCGCCGCCCGCGTTGATGACGCCGGGCACCGACGAGCGCTGGTAGCCGTACCAGAGGTCCGCCGGCTGGGCCGCGGGCAGCTCGGTGAGGCCGGTGTTGCGCACCGAGTCGTTGACGGGCGCGTCGCAGTCGAAGAAGTCGCCGACCGTCACCGGGCTGGTGCGGTAGTCGACGTCGCGGAACGGCTCGTTGTTCCCCATGCACAGGGGCCAGCCGAAGAAGCCCGGCTCCTTGATGAGGTTCCACTCCGCGATGCCGGCCGGTCCCCGGTTGGCGGGGTTGTCCGACCCGTTGTCCGGGGAGTAGTCGGCCACGCCGAGGTTGCCCGTGGCGGGGTCGATCGTGAACCGGAACGGGTTGCGGAAGCCCATCGCGTAGATCTCCGGCAGCGTCTTGTCGGTGCCGGGCGCGAAGAGGTTGCCCTCGGGGATCGAGTACGTGCCGTCGTCCTCGGGGTGGATGCGCAGCACCTTGCCCCGGAGGTCGTTCGTGTTGGCCGACGTCTCGCGCGCGTCGTGGAACGTGCCGTCACGCTCCGAGAGCGGCGCGTAGCCGCCCGACGGCTCGGAGTGCGGGTTCACGTCGTCGCCGACGCCGATGTACAGGTCGCCCGTCTCGTGGTCGACGAGGAGGCCGCCGCCCGTGTGGCCCGGCTCGTCGGGCAGGCGCCGCGCCGGGATCTCGAGGAGGACCTCCTCCGACGCCGGGTCGACGACCGTCGCGCCCGGGCCGTCCGAGGACACGGTGAACCGCGAGACGCGGCTGAAGAAGTTCTCCGGGTCGGAGTCGTCGGCGCTCGCGGGCGCGTAGTACTGGTAGAGGTACCCGTTCTCCGCGAAGTCCTTGTCGAGCGCGATGCCGAGGAGCCCGTCCTCGCCGCCCGAGTAGACCGGGAGCGTGATCGCGGTCGTCGTGTTCTGCGTCCGCGGGTCGTACACGCGGATCTGCCCGCGCACGAGCTCGGTGTAGAACACGCGGCCGTCGGGCGCGACGTCCATGCCGAACGGCGCGCTCGTGTTGGAGTCCAGGGCGATCTTCTCGAACGACCCCCAGTCCGTGCCGCCGCAGTCGCCCTCGACGAGGCCCGCGGCCCACTGCACGCCGCCGACGATGTGCTGCACGAAGTCGGGCTCCTGCGTGTAGTGCGCCCCGAAGTGGCCCATGCCCGTCATCCAGGCGCGGCCGCCGTCGTAGGGCTTGCACCACGAGATGGGGTGGTCGTAGCCCATGCGGTTGCCGCCCGGGTCGTACGTCGACTCGTCCATCGTCGCGAGCACGTGCGCCTCGCCGCGGACGTTCGCCGAGAAGTTGTACCACTCGTCGGCGCGGTCCCAGCGCTGCGGGAGGTGCTCGGTCGACGGGTGGGTGCGGTCCTCGACGCGGACCGTGCCGGGCAGGCCGGGGCTGGACCCGGTGGCGGCGTGACCGGGCATCAGCGCGCCGATCATGTCGTCCCACCAGTCGTAGCTCCCGCGCATGTCGGTCGCGTTGTGGATGGCGACGATGCCGCCGCCCGCCTGCTGGTAGCGCTCGAGCGCCTCCTTCTGCGACGCGTCCCACGGGTCGCCGGAGGTCTGGAACATGACGAGCGCGTCGTACTCCGCGAGGCCCTCGTCGGTGAAGACGGTCGAGTCCTCCGTGTGGTCGGACGCGATGCCCACCTCGGCGAACGCGGCCTCGAGCACCGGGGTGCCCTGCGTGATCGCCTCGGTGTGCCGGAACTGGGTCGTCTTGGTGAAGATGAGCACCTTGTGCTCTTCGTCCGCAGGTGCGGGCTCGTCGGCGGCGGTGGCCATCGTGACGGGCGCAAGCGTGAACGCGAGCGCCCCGATGGTCAGCGCCGCGACCGATCTCGCCCTGCGTGGGCGTCGTGCAGTCATCGTGGTGCCTCCAGGGGCATGACGTGCGGGCCCGGACGTCGTCGTCCGGGCAGGGTGGTCGTCATCCCGCGGCGTGCCGGCGCCGGCGGTCGGTCTACGACTTCGGCTACGTGCTCTCCGGCGCGGGCATCAGTCCCTTCAGGTGGGCGAGGCCATCGACGGCGATGGCGTCCTGGGTCGGGGCCAGCGGGCGCCAGATCGAGGCGGCCGTGGCGATGGTCGCGTTCTCGGCCGTGAACGACTCGATGACGAGCGGGCCGTCGTAGCCCACGTCGTCGAGCGCGGCCAGGATCGCGGGCCAGTCGAGGTGGTCGGTGCCGGGCGCGCCGCGGTCGTTCGCGCACACCTGGACGTGGGCGACGCGGTCCCCCGCGCGCGCGATCGCCGCGGGCAGGTCGGTCTCCTCGATGTTCATGTGGTAGACGTCGAGCATCAGGCCGATGCCCTCGGCGGGCAGCCGGCGCACGACCTCGAGCCCCTGGTCCACGGTGTTGACCAGGCTCGTCTCGTAGCGGTTGAGCGGTTCGAGGCCCACGACGACCCCGGCGCCGACCGCGTGGTCGACGACGGGGGCGAGGTGCTCCGCGAGCTCGTCGTACGCGCCCTGGCGCTCGGCCTCCGTCAGGCGCCACGTGCGCCCGACCGAGGCGTAGGCCGGGCCGCCGACGACCGGCGCCCCGACGGTGCGCGCGACGTCGACGACGTGGCGCAGGTAGTCCTGGGTGGAGCGGACCGTCGCCGCGTCCGCGGCGACGAGCTCGCGCCCGTCGCCCATGACGAGCGAGACGCTCGCGCCGAGGCCGTGGTCGGCGAGGACGCGGGCCGCGAGGTCCGGGTCCCAGTCGCCCGGGTTCTCCACGGGGAGCTCGAGGACGTCGAACCCCCACCCGGCGACGCGCGGCGCGATCTCGCGCAGGGAGGCGTCGGTGAGCGGGGAGGTCCACACCCACGTGTTGACGCCGAGGCGCCGGGGCCGCGGGGAGGGGCGGTCGGGACGGTGCACGGGGCTCTCTCTCGTCGGTCGGGACCCCGCGCCCGACGGCGGCCGGCCGGCTCGGGAGAGCCGGCCGACCACCGTCGGGTCGCGGGAGGGGCGGCCGGGCCGGTCGGCCTCCGGCCCGGCCCCCGGGTCACGAGGACCCGGGCGCTCCGGTCAGCGGTCGGTCCAGGCCTGCGGGTAGCCCGGCAGGTCCTCGCCGCCGAACTTCGCGTAGTGCAGCGACGGCATGTCGGCGTTGGCCTCGAGGTACGCGTCGAGGTCGCCCGCCTCGACCGGGACCTGGGGCAGGACCCACTCGGCCGGGACCTCCTCGCCGGCCCAGATCTTCTGCGCGGCGAGGATCGGGGTGCGCCACTGGAAGTTCGAGTACACGGCGCCGATGGCGGTCATGTCCGTGTCCTTCCACTTGCGCAGGAAGCTCATCTCGTCCTCGCCCATGAAGACGGGGTAGGGCTTGCCGGCGTCCTCGAACGCCTCGACGGCCGCGACCGCGCCGTCGCCCGCGTCCATCCAGATGCCGTCCACGTCGCCGCGCTGGAGGTACTGCGTGACGATGTCCTTGATCTTCGCGGCGTCGCCGCCGGTGAACTCCTGGCCGACGACCTCGAGGCCCGACTCGGAGAAGATCTTGTCGGCGGCGGCCCAGCGGTTCTCCAGGACGTCGACGCCCGGGAGGATGCGCAGCGCGAGGACCTTCGAGCCCTCGTCGAGGTTCTCGACGAGGAACTCGGCGCCGTCGGCGCCGTACGCGTAGCCGCCGATCGGGTGGATGAAGGTCACCATGCAGTCGGTGTCGACGCCGCGGTCGAAGACGATGACCGGCTTGCCGCTCTCGCACGCCGCCTCGACGGCCGGGGTGAGCGTCGCGGTGGTCGACGGCGAGACGATGATCGCGTCGCAGTCGCCGGCCTCGACGAACGCCTGGATGTCGGAGATCTGCTTGTTGTCGTCGTCGGCCGCGTCGGAGACCCGGAACTCGCCGATGACGCCCTCCTCCTGGAGGACCTCGACCTGCTGCTGCATCGTGATCCAGCCGGTCACGCGCCACGGGTTGGACACGGAGGCGTTCGAGAAGCACAGCGTCTTGTCGCCGCCCTCGCTCGCGAACTCCGCGGTGTCGACGTACTCGGGCTCGATCGCCTGGAGCCACGGCTCCTCGGCCGCGCCCTCGGGCACGATCTCGCGCTGCGCGAGCTGGCGGTCGTAGTCGGCCTGGACGAACCACTCGGAGTCGGCGCCGCCGGTCTCCTCGCCGTCCTGGGTCTCCTCGGCCGACGTCTCGCCGCCGCCGGTCTCGGTCGGGGTGTCCGTCGTGCAGGCCGCCGTGAGGAACAGTGTCGCCACTGCCGCGCCGGCGAGGAGTGCTCGTGTACGTCGCATGTCCTTCTCTCCTTGATGAGACGTCGTCGTCCCGCGGGGGTGCGGGGGAAGGGTCGTGCCGTGGTGGTGCAGGGGAGATCGCGCGCGGGCGCGGGCGCCCGTGCGGGGGTGGTGCGTTCGTGGGGTGTCGTGCGGTGGTCTGGCCGGGGTGCGCGTCAGGCGTTCGCGGGTGCGGGCTCCTTCGGCTCGGGGGCCGTCCCCGCGGCGGGCGGGGTCTCGGCGCCGGACGGGCGACGTCGGCGACGACGCGGCAGCGCGGCGTACGCGACGGCGGCGATGATGATGACGCCCTGGATCGCGGGGCGGATCGTGGACGGCAGGCTGAGCTGGTTGAACAGCGTGAAGAGCGCCTCGAGCGTGAGCGCGCCCGCGATCGCCGCGACGACGGTGCCGCGCCCGCCGCCCAGGACGACGCCGCCGAGGACGACGGCCGTGATCGCCATGAACTCCAGGCCCTGGCCGACCTGCGCCGTGACCCCGGCGTACCCGCCGATGAGGATCGCGGCGACCGTGGCCATGAAGCCCGAGAGGAGGAAGGCCCGCGTGCGGACCCACCACACCGAGGACCCGGCGTAGGACGCGGCGACGTCGTTGTCGCCGGTGGCGACGAGCGTGCGGCCGAAGGGCCGGCGCATGAGGACCACGGCGAGCACGGCCAGGACGACGACGACGATCAGCGCGTACGGCACCTGGAGCTGGCCGGGCTGGTCGGGGATGCCCCCGCGGCCCCACTGGCGGAACCCGTCGGTGAGGGCGCCTGTCGGCGCTCCCCCGGTCCAGAGCCGGATCGCGCCGTAGAGCACGAGCATCATGCCGAGGGTCGTGATGAACGACGGGACCTTGAGGAGCGTCGTGACGAGCCCGTTGACGAGGCCCACGGCGAGACCGAAGACGATCATGAACGCCATGACCGGCCAGGTCAGCGCGTCGTCGCCGTCCATGAGCTTCGCCGCGACGACGACCTGGGCCCCGACGAGCGAGCCGACGGAGAGGTCGAACTCCCCCGACACGATGACGAAGTACTGCCCGATCGCGAGGATGACGAGCGGCGCGGCCTTCTTGGCGAACGCCATGAGGGACATCGGCTCGCCGAACGACGGGTTCATCACGAGGATCGCGACGAAGACGAGCACGAGGAGCGCGAACACGGTCCAGCTCCCGCCGGCGGTGAGGCGCTCGCGCCAGCCGGGTCGGGGGGCACGGGCGGGGATCGCGCGGCGCGCGGTGGCGGCGGTCATGCGGACGCACCTCCCTGTCGGGTCGGTCGGGCGGGACGGTGGGGGCGGAACCTCGCCCGGCTGCTCGCCGGGTCGATCTGCCGGCGGGCGTAGAGCGCGACCGCGGCGATGATGACGACGCCGCGCAGGACGTCCTTGAAGAACGGGTCGACGTCGAGCACGTTGAACACCGTGTCCAGCACCGCGAGGATGAGGACGCCGCCCACCGTGCCGACGACCGACCCGCGGCCGCCGAGCAGGAGCGTCCCGCCGAGCACGACCGCGGCGATCGAGTCGAGGTCGAGGCCGTAGGAGTAGACGAGCGCGTTGCCCGTGCCGAAGCGCGCCGCGATGAGGAGCCCGGCGAGCCCGGCGCACATCGAGCACAGCACGTGGGCGAGGACGAGCGTCCGGTCGGTCCGGATGCCCGAGAGGCGCGCGACGTCGGCGTTCCCCCCGACGGCGAACATGTGGTAGCCGGGCCGGGTGCGGGTCAGCAGGACGACGCCCACCGCCGCGACGACGAGCATGACGATCGTCGAGACCGGCACGGGCCCGATCCGGGTGTACCCGAAGCCCTGGAACGACGCGGGCACCTCGCCCGTCGGGCCCTTGAACTGCGTGTCGAGGTAGCCCTTGATGATGAGGCCGACGCCGAGCGTCGCGATGAACGGGTTGACGCGCAGCTTCGTCACGACGAGCCCGTTGACCAGGCCGACGAGGCCCGCGACGCCGAGCGCGGCGAGGACGCCGAGCCAGACGCGGGACGGGTCCCCGGCCATCGTCGTCGCGCCGACGATCGAGCTCAGGGCGACGACGTACCCGACGGACAGGTCGAGCGAGCGGCACAGGATGACGAACGTCTGCCCGATCGCGACGAACCCCAGCAGGCTCGTCTGGGTGAGCATGTAGGCGGTGTTCGCCGTGCTGAAGAGGTTCCCGCCGCCGACGGCCACGAGCACGCCCGCGACGACGAGGATGCCCACGAGGGCGAGGTAGACGATCTCCGTCGACCCGATCCGGCGGTGGCGCCGGGACGCAGCCCTCGCGGTGGGGGCGGCGGTCGCGACCGCGGTGCTCATCGGTCCTCCTTCGGGCCGCCGGGGCGGGCCGGGTCGTCGGCGGGCGGCGCGGCACGGTCCGCGCCGGGAAGGTCGTCGGTGCGCGCGACCGCGTCGAGGTCGACGGCGACGTGCTCGGCCGAGTCCTCGCCGGCACCCGTCGCGAGCGCCATGACCGTCTCCTCGTCGCTGCCGGCGGGCAGCTCGCCGGCGAGGCGGCCGTCCCGCATGACGAGGATGCGGTCGGCCATCGCGACGACCTCGGGGAGCTCGGAGGAGATGACGAGGACGGCGACGCCCGACGCGGTGAGCTCGCGCATGAGGTCGTAGACCGCGCGCTTCGCGCCGACGTCGATCCCGCGCGTCGGCTCGTCGAGGACGATGACCTGCGGGTCGGTCACGAGCCACTTGGCGAGGACGACCTTCTGCTGGTTGCCGCCCGACAGGTACTGGACCTCCGCCTCCTGCGAGCTCGCGACGAGCTCGAGCGAGGAGAGGATGCCGGGGATCCGGCGGGACCGGCGGTCGGCCGTGCGCGGCATGACGGAGTCGAGCACGAGGCGTGCGTTCGCGAGGATCGACTGGCCGAGCGCGAGCCCCTCGGCCTTGCGGTCCTCGGTGACGAGCGCGAGGCCCGCGCGCACCGCCTGGCGCGGCGAGCGCACGTCGACGGCGCGGCCACCCACGAGCACCTCGCCGCGCGTGAAGCCCGCGATGCCGAAGATGCCGTGGGCGATCTCCGTGCGGCCCGAGCCCTGCAGGCCCGCGAGCGCCACGATCTCCCCGGCGTGCACGTCGAACGAGACGTCGTCGACCTGGGTGTTGCCGACGCCCTGGAGCGAGAGCCGCACCTCCCCCGGCGAGACCGCCGGGTCCTTGTCCGGGAAGTAGCCGGCGAACTCGCGGCCGACCATCGTGCGCACGAGCCCGTCGGGGTCGATGTCCGCGGTCGGGGTGGTGAGCACGTGGTTGCCGTCCTTGAGCACCGTGATGGTGTCGCAGAGGTCGAAGATCTCCTTGAGCCGGTGCGAGACGTAGAGGATCGCGACGCCGCGCTCCTTGAGCCGGTGCACGAGCTCGTAGAGGAGCTCGACCTCCTGGTCGGCGAGGGCCGCCGTCGGCTCGTCCATGGAGATGATGCGCGCGTCGTACGAGACGGCCTTGACGATCTCGACGATCTGCTGCTGCGCGACGGACAGCGAGCCGACGCGCTGGAGCGCGGACAGGCTCGACAGGCCGAGGTCGGCCAGCAGGGTGTCGGTGTCCTCGTGCATGCGGCGCCGGTCGACGAGCACCCCGGCGCGGCGCGGCTCGCGGCCGAGGTAGACGTTCTCGGCGACGGACCGCTCCGGCAGGAGGTTGAACTCCTGGAAGACGGTCGAGACGCCCGCGTGCTGCGCGGCGAGCGGCGACGCGAACGTCGTGGTCGCGCCGTCGAGCTCGATCGTGCCCGCGTCGGGGCGGTGCACGCCCGCGATGATCTTCATGAGCGTCGACTTGCCGGCGCCGTTCTCGCCGACGAGCGCGTGCACCTCGCCCGGCCGCACGTCGAGGTCGATGCCGCGCAGCACGGAGTTGCCGAAGAACTCCTTGCCGATGCCGCGCAGCCGCAGGATCGGCTCGTCGCCGCCCTCCCCCGCCGCCGGCGGCCGGGGCTCGCGCGTCGTGGTCGCGGTCATGCCGGCACCTCCACCCAGCCGCCCGAGCGCACCGACTCGCCGACCGCGGCGGCGAGCCGGGCGGCCCGCAGGCCGTCGTCGAAGGTCGGGAGCCCGTCGGGCGCCGTGCCGCGGATCGCGGCCGCCGTGTCGGCGACGAGGGCGTCGAAGCACTCCTGGTACCCCTGGGGGTGCCCGGCGGGCAGGCGCGAGTAGCGCGCCGCGGCGGGCGAGAGCGCCTCGGGGTCGCGCACGAGGAGCCGGGACGCGTCGCGCCGGCCCTCCCAGAGCGTCTCGGGCCGCTCCTGGTCGAACGCGAGCGTCGACTCCGAGCCGGAGATCTCCAGGTAGAGGCGGTTCTTGCGGCCCGCGGAGACCTGGGAGATCACCGCGGTGCCGAGCGCGCCGCCGTCGGTCTCGTACTGCAGCGTCACGGCGTCCTCCGTCGCGACGGCGTGCACGACCCCGTCCGCGCCCCGCCGGAGCGGGTTCACGGTCGCCGTCTGGGCGACGAGGCGCGCGATGCGGTGGCCCGTCGTGAACTCGAGCAGGTCGCAGAAGTGCGACCCGATGTCCCCGAACGCGCGGCTGGAGCCGCCGAGCGCGGCGTCGACGCGCCAGTTGTCGTCCGAGTCGTGCAGGAGCCAGTCCTGCAGGTAGGAGCCGTGCACGAGCGAGACGGTGCCGACCTCTCCGCGCCGCACGCGCTCGCGGGCCTCGCGGACCATGGGGTGGAACCGGTACGCGAAGGGGACGACGGCGACCCGGCCGTCCGCCGCGTGCGCCGCGGCGGCGAGCCCGGCGAGCTCGGCGGCCCCCTCGACGTCGACGGCGAGCGGCTTCTCGCACACCACGTGCTTGCCGGCGGCGAGGGCGGCCCGGGCGAGCTCGACGTGCAGGTGGTTCGGCGTGCAGACGTGCACGACGTCGACGTCGGGCGACGTCACGAGCTCCTCCGCGGTCGCGACGACCGTCTGCGCGCCGAGGGCTCCCGCCCCCTCGCGCGCGGTCTCGAGGTCGGAGGCGGCGACGACCGTCACCGTGCCCCCGCCCGTGCGCACGGCCCGCGCGTGGACGCCGCCCATGAACCCGACGCCGAGGATGCCGGCGCGGTACCCGGCGGCCGGCAGGCCGGTGTCCCGGGGAGCCGGGAGGAGGTCGGTGACCCGCGCGCCGTCGGACGGCGCTGCGCTCGGCACGGCAAGGGTCGTGGTGGTCGCTCCCGCGACCTGGGCACCCGGTTCCAGCACCGGGGTACGCAGGTCTTGCGCGACGTCGTCGGCTCGCATGGAAGACAAGGTAGGGGCCACTTATGACGACGGTCAAGCAAAAGACGAATGTTGGGTGTCTCAGTTAGATAACCTCACCCGTAAAACTAATCAGAAGCGAACACGCCACCGCCCCCGACCGCGGCGAGCGGGCGGGGGCGGTGGCGCATCGGACGTCCGTGCCGGGTGTCCCTGGTCCTCCTACTTCGTGGAGAACGCCGCGTCGAACGCCGCGTCGGGGGCGTCGAACGCGTACTTCTTGACGAACTCGAGCGCCTCGGGCGCGCCGACCAGGCGGTCCATGCCCGCGTCCTCCCACTCGACGGAGATCGGGCCGTCGTAGCCGATCGTGTTGAGCATGCGGAACGCGTCCTCCCACGGCACGTCGCCGTGGCCGGTCGAGATGAAGTCCCAGCCGCGGCGCGGGTCCGCCCACGCGAGGTGCGACCCCATCCGCCCGTTGCGGCCGTTGCCCATCCGCTTCTTCGTGTCCTTGCAGTCCACGTGGTAGATGCGGTCCTTGAAGTCCCACAGGAAGCTCACCGGGTCGAGGTCCTGCCAGACCATGTGGCTCGGGTCCCAGTTGAGGCCGAAGGCCTCGCGGTGCCCGATCGCCTCGAGCGTGCGGACCGTCGTCCAGTAGTCGTACGCGATCTCGCTCGGGTGGACCTCGTGCGCGAACCGCACGCCGACCTCGTCGAACACGTCGAGGATCGGGTTCCAGCGGTCGGCGAAGTCCTGGTAGCCCGCGTCGATCGCCTCCTGGGAGACCGGCGGGAACATCGCGACGTACTTCCAGATCGCGGACCCCGTGAAGCCCACGACCGTCTTCACGCCCAGCTTCGCGGCGAGCCGTGCGGTGTGCTTCATCTCCTCCGCGGCGCGCTGGCGCACGCCCTCGGGGTCGCCGTCGCCCCACACGACGTCCGGGAGGATGTCCCGGTGGCGCTGGTCGATGGGGTCGTCGCAGACGGCCTGGCCCTTGAGGTGGTTCGAGATCGCGTAGACCTTGAGGTCGTACTTCGCGAGCAGGTCGAGCTTGCCCTGGACGTACTCCTCGTCGTCCCAGCGCCAGGGGTCGAGGTGGTCGCCCCAGCAGGCGATCTCGAGCCCGTCGTAGCCCCACCCGGACGCGAGCCGGGCCACCTCCTCGAACGGCAGGTCGGCCCACTGCCCGGTGAAGAGGGTGATCGGTCGTGCCATGGTCGTTCTCCTTCGTCGATCTCGGTTCTCCCCCGGGGTCACCGGGCGGACGTGCTGGTCAGGGTGCGGGCGCGGCGGCGCGCCACGACGACGCCGAGGGCGCCCGCGGCGACGACGGCCGCCGCGAGGACGACCCACAGGACCGCGCCGGGACCCGAGGAGCCGCTCGCGCCGTCGTCCGCGGCGCCCGCCGCGTCGTCGGCGGCGTCGTCGGCCGCGCCGTCGGACCCGGCGGCGCCGTCCTCGCCGGCCGCGTCGCTCCCGGCGTCCTCCGCGGACGCGGGCGGCTCGGCCGGGGCCACGACGTCCACCTGGGCGCTCGCGGTCGCCTCGGAGGGCTCGGTGATCGTCGCCGTGAGGACCCAGTGGCCCTCGCCGAGGACGTCGGGCTCCGAGACGTACCAGCCGACGCCCTCGGACGCCGAGCGCAGGGTGAGCGGCCCGACCGTCTCCCCGGCGTCGGACTCGGCGGTCACCGAGACGTCCGCCGACTCCTCGACCGGGTGGCCGTCGTTCTTGTAGGTGAGGTTCGCCGACACTCCCCCGGCCCCGTCGGTGCCGAGCGAGATGACGATGTCGCCGCCGTGCGCGCTCGCCGGGGCCGCGGCGCCGGCCAGGGCGAGCAGGGCGCCCAGGGCCGCGACCAGGAGCGCGCGCACGGGTCGTGCCGGGACCTGCGCCCGCCGAGCGGCGGGCCGGGAGGAACGGGACATCGGGTGGTCACCTCGTCGTGTCGTACGGACGTTCGTCGTGCGGGAGACCGTGCGGTCCCCCGAGGTACCCCGGCGCCCGGGCCGGAGCGCCCGTCCCCGGGCGCCGGGGTCGAGGACCGCGGACGGTCCCCGTCGTGCTCGTCGTGCGGGCAGGGTGCGCGCGGCCCGGCCGATGGGCCGTCCGCACCCCCGAGCGCCCGCGCTCCGAGCGTCGTGCCCGGCGGGCCGGCGCAGCGCGCCGACCCGCCGGAACCCGTCAGGAGCAGCTCAGTGCGTCGTGCTCCACCGTCTCGGTGAACGTCCTCCCCTCGGCGTCGGTGGCCGTCACCGTGACGGACCCGGCGTCCACCGCGACGGCGCGCGCGGCGAACGACTGGTAGGCGGACCTGCCCGGGGCGACCTCGGCGAACGACTTCGACCCGAAGGCCGTCTCGAGGGTCACCGCGAGCGGCACCTCGTCGTCGTTCGTGGCCCGCACGGCGACGAACGCCTTGCCGGCGAGGCAGCGCGGGTCGACCGTGACCGTCACCGCGAGCGGGTCGGGCTCGGGCTCGTCGACCACGCGGAACCGGTCGAACGACGCCGTCGCGGTGGTCGTGGCCGAGGCACCGAGGGCGAACAGGCCCACCCGGGCGTCCGCCACGGCCGCGTTGCTCACGGACTGCTCGAACGTGGTCCACGTCTCGCCGTCCGCGCTGTACGCGCCCGTGTAGGTGTCACCCGAGCGCGTGAGGCGCAGGTGCCACACCGACTCCGCGAGGTTGCCCGACTGCGGCTGCGGGTTCTGCACGACCCCGCCGACCTCGCTGCGCAGCTCGATGCGCGCCGCCCGGGCCTGGCCGGCCTGGTTGTCGACGACGAAGTCGAGCTTGACGTAGTCGTCGTCGCCGCCGTAGACGATCAGGCCGCCCTGCTGGTACTGGCGGTCGAACGTCGACCCGTCGACCGTCGTCTCGACGGTCCACCCGTCGCCCGGCTGGTCCTGCAGCACGATGTTCGGCACGTCGGTGTTGCCCTCGCCGTAGATGTCGGTGGGCGTCGTGTCGATGTGCAGGGAGCCGTCCGCCACGCGGTAGCCGGCCGGGTCCTCGCGGACCACGGACCAGCGGCACGTGTCGAGCGCGTCGCCGTCGAACTCGTCGTCGGGCCCGGGGGCCGGCGCCGTGTCGTCGGGCGTGATGTGGAACCAGTCGAACTGCGTCTCGAGGACGGGCGACGACGTGCCGTTGCCCTTGAGCGAGACGAGGCCGATCTTGGCGTCCTCCAGGTTCGCGATCGACTTGGTCTGCGGCATCGTCGTGAAGTCGACGCCGTCGGCCGAGTACGCCGCCCGCAGGTCCTGGCCGTCGCTGACGAACCGCACGTAGACCGTGTCGGGGAAGGCCGCGCCCAGTGCCGCCGAGTTGGAGTCCCCGACCTCGTTGGGCTGGGCGTTCTCCTCGCGGATGAACTGGAAGATGCGCGTCGCCGGGTCGGCCGAGGCCGAGCGGCCCTGCAGGACCATCTTCGCGTAGTTGTCCTGGTCCTCCCAGATGAGCAGGCCCGCCTGCTGGTACTGCTGGCGTGCCGGCAGCGTCAGCTTGGCCGTGGCCGTGAACGGCCCGTCCGGAAGGTCCTGGAGCACCAGGTTCGGCACCGTCGTGTTGTCGGACCCGTAGAAGTCGGTCGCCGTCGTCGGCACGACGAGCTGACCGTCGCGGACCGCGAGGTTCTGGTCGCGGTTGACGACCGTCCAGCGATCCTCGTCGAGGTCCGTGCCGAGGAAGTCGTCGGAACGACCCGCGAAGCACAGCCCCGGACCCGTCGCCGGCTCCTTCACCGTCACGGTCGTGTACTCGACCGAGTACGCACCCCGCTCGTCGGTCGCGCGGACCTGGAGCCGGTACGTGCCCGGCTGGTCGTACGTGACCTCGAACGTGTCCGTGCCGTCCTCGAACCCGTCGCCGAGCCCGGCGTCCCACGCGAACGTGATCGCGTCGTCCTCCGGGTCGGTCGCCGTCGCGGTCGCGGTGACCGTGAGCGGCGCCTCGCCCGCCGTCGGGGTGACGTCGAACGACTCGATCGTCGGACGGACGTTGTCCGTCACGCCGCGGCCGTTGACGACCATCCAGTTGACGTTCGACTGGCCGGACGTCTGGACGAAGTACAGCGTGCCGCTGCCCGACGGGACGTCGTGCAGCTCGGCCGTGATGTTCGAGTAGACCTGCCACTCCCCCGCGGGGACCGTGAGGCTGCCGATCTCCGGCCCCTCGGGGTCGTCCCAGCGCAGCGAGACGCTGCCACCGGGCTGCGAGGCCGCGCGCAGCGTGATCGAGTCGACGCCTCCGAGCGAGACCGGCTCGTGGGCCCACCAGTCACCGGGCTCGATGAACCCGATGTTGAGGCCGCCGCCCGCCGAGTCGCCCGTCGTCTCGGTCTGCACGCCCGGGTCGCCCCCGCTCGTGGACCCGGCCAGGCGGCCGGTCGACGTGAAGAACTCCGACTGGATGAGCTTCGGCTGCAGGATCTGCAGGTCGTTCGCCGTCAGCGGGACGCCCACCGCGCCGCCGTCGTCGGTGTACATCGCCTCGACCACCCAGAAGATGTTCGCCTCGATGCCGTGGCCCTCGTCACGCGCCGTCTGGAGCGTGCCGGAGCAGCCCGAGAGCTCCTCCATGGGGTGGGCGTGCGAGTCGTGGCCGAGCGAGGTGAAGAGAGTGACGTCCTCGCACGAGACCTCCCCGTCCGGGTCCTCGACGGCGATCTCGTACTTGACCTGGTCGCCCCACTCGAAGAAGCCGCCGTTCTCCGGGAAGGTGATGGAGACGGTCGGCGCCTCGTTGCCGACGACGATCGAGACGTTCGAGACGCCCGTGGCGCCGTCCTCGTCCGTCGCGACGAGCTGCGCCGTGTAGCTGCCGTTCTCCGTGTACGTGTGCACGGGGTTGGCCTCCGTCGACGGCTCCGAGCCGTCGCCGAACGTCCACTGCAGCGTGATCGGGTCGCCCGCCGGGTGGCGCGTGCCCTCCGAGGAGAACTGCACCGTGAGCGGCGCGGCGCCGCTCGTCACGTCCGCGCTCGCGCGGGCGATCGGGGCGGGGTCGCCCTGCACGTAGTTCACCTTGTAGATGCCGCTGGAGTCGTTGTTCCCGCCGAAGCCGGCGCCCCAGTCGACGACGTACAGCGCGCCGTCGGGACCGAAGTCGAAGTCCATCGGCCGGTCGAAGCCGGCGCTCGGGTCGAAGATCTTCGGCAGCACGCGGTTGATGTCGACGAGGTCGTCGCGCTGGTCGCCCGTGAGCTGGAACGAGTACATCTTGCCCTGGTTCCACTCGCCGAACAGGGCCTTGCCGTCCCAGTACTCGGGCCACTTGACGTCGGAGTCGAGCTCCGGGTCGAACTCGTAGACGGGGCCGCCCATCGGCGCGCCGCCGCCCCCGATCTCCGGGAAGTCGGCGTTGCCGCCGCCGGTGTACCAGACCTCGGCCTCCACCGCGGGCGGCAGCTGCTGGATGCCCGTGTTGTTCGGCGAGTCGTTGGTGACGCCCGTCGCGCAGGGGAACGCCGCACCGGACTGGCCGGTCGCGAAGTTGTAGTCCACGTACGCGTTGTTCGAGCCGGTGCAGTACGGCCAGCCGTAGAAGCCGGGCTCGCTCACGACGTTCCACTCGACCGCGCCGCGCGGGCCGCGCACCGGGTCGGCGGCGCCCGCGTCGGGACCGTAGTCCGCGACGAGGACGTTGTCGTTCGCCGGGTCGACGCCGATGCGGAACGGGTTGCGGAAGCCCATCGCGTAGATCTCGGGCTTCGTCTGCGCCGTGCCCGCGGCGAACATGTTGCCCTCGGGGACCGTGTACGTGCCGTCGTCCTCGGGGTGGATGCGCAGGACCTTGCCGCGCAGGTCGTTCGAGTTGGCCGACGTGCCCTGGGCGTCGAAGTTCTTGCGGCCCGAGCGCTCGTCGATCGGCGTGTAGCCGCCGGACTCGAACGGGTTCGTGTTGTCGCCCGTCACGACGTACAGGTTGCCCTCGGAGTCGAAGACCATGTCACCGCCCGCGTGGCAGCACGTGTCGCGCTGCGTGGGGACGACGAGCACCTTCTTCTCGGACGCGAGCGAGATCGTCCGCGCGGCGGCGTCGTAGTCGAAGCGCGAGACCCGGTTGTGCGGCCCGTCGGTGCCGACGTCCTGGGGCGACCAGAAGAGGTACACCCAGCCGTTCTCCGCGAAGTCCGGGTCCAGGACGACGCCCGTGAGCCCGTCCTCGTTGGCCTGCGTCACCGCGAGGGTCGCGGCGGTCGTCGTCTGGCTGCTCTCGGGGTCGATGACCCGCACGCGCCCGTCGCGCTCGACGTAGAAGACCGTCCCGTCCGGGGCGACGTCGAGCATCATCGGGTTGGCGGTGTTCTCGTCGAGCGGCACCATCTCGTAGCTGTCGGACTGCGTCGCGCTGCAGTCGGACGCGACGACGCCCGCGGCGGTGCGGATGCCGCCGAGCACGTGCTCGAGGAACTCGGGCTCCGCGAACGACTCGTTCGTGTGCCCGCCCCCGGTGTACCAGGAGCGCCCGCCGTCGTAGACCTGGCACCACGCGATCGGGTGCTCGGCGCCCATCGCGCCCGAGCCCGCGGAGTACGTCGTCTCGTCGAGGCTCGCGAGCACGTGCACGGTGTCGCGCGGGTTGGTGCGGTAGTTGTACCACTCGTCGTAGCGGTCCCAGCGCGCGGGCAGGTGCGCGGTGGAGTCGTGGACGTGGTCCTCGACCTTGACGGTCGCGTCCTGGTTCTGCGGGTGGGAGTTGAAGTACGCGCCGACCAGCTCGCCGTACCACGGCCAGTCGTACTCGGTGTCGGACGCCGCGTGGATGCCCGCGTACCCGCCGCCGTCCTGGATGTACCGCTCGAACGCGGCCTGCTGGTCGGCGTTGAGCACGTCGCCGGTCGTGGACAGCCACACGACTGCGTCGTACTGCGCCAGGTTGTCGTCGGTGAAGGCGCCGGCGTCCTCGGTCGCCGTGACCTCGAAGCCGTTGTCGGCGCCGAGCTGCTGGATCGCCGCGATGCCCGCGGGGATCGACCCGTGGCGGAAGCCGGCGGTCTTGCTGAACACGAGCACGTCGAACGGGACGGTCTCGTCGGCCGCGGCGAGGGCCGCGGGTGCTGCGGGGAGCGGTGTCGTGGTCGCCGGGGCGGCCGTCGCCGACGCCGCCGTCGCCAGTGTCAGGGGCAGAGCGACCGCTGCCGCGGCGAACGCCGCGATCGTGCGCCGTCTGGCGCGCGGTCCTCCAAGCACGTTTCTCACAAGGTCTCCTCGTCGAGATGGGGAACTGTGCTGCGCTCCGCCGGGGGGCGGCGACGTCGGCCCGTCAGGCCGTCCCCGGACGTGTCGGCGGGAGCTCGGCGCCCGCCGGGACCTCACCGCCCGGGGACCGGGCGGCGCGAGGACCTCCTCTCCTGTCGTCCGGCGCCGGTCCGCGCGACGTCGCGGGGACCGGCACCGGGAGGGTCGTGCGGCTAGGGCTCCACCCAGCCGCCCGACGCCGCGCTGCGCTCGACCGCGTCCAGCACGCGCTGGACCGCGAGACCGTCGGCGAACGTGGGCGCGGGCTGCGTGCCCGCGGCGATCGCCTCGACGAGGTCGACCACCTGGTGGGTGAAGGCGTGCTCGTACCCGAGGCCGTGGCCCGCGGGCCACCAGTGCGCGACGTACGCGTGCTCGGGCTCGGTGACGACGATGCGCCGGAAGCCGGCCGTGGCCGGGTCCTCGGACGCGTCGAAGAAGTGCAGGACGTTCATGTCCTCGAAGTCGAACGCGAGCGACCCCTTCGACCCGTTGATCTCGACCCGGATGGCGTTCTTGCGCCCGTAGGCGAAGCGCGTCGCCTCGAAGGTCCCGATCCCGCCGCCCGACAACCGCGCGAGGAACACCGCGGCGTCGTCGACGGTGACGGGCCCGCGCTCCGTGCCGCCCTGGCCCGCGAGGCCCGCGAACTCGGTGGCGACGGGCCGCTCGGTCACGAAGGTCTCGAGCAGCCCGGACACGGAGGTCACGCGCTCGCCCGTGATGAACTGCGCGAGGTCGATGACGTGGGCACCGATGTCGCCGAGCGCCCCGCTGCCGGCCTTCGTCTTGTCGAGGCGCCACGACAGCGGCGCGTTCTCGTCCGCGATCCAGTCCTGGAGGTACTGCGCCCGGACGTGGCGCACGGTCCCGATGCGCCCGTCGGCGACGAGCTGCCGGGCGAGCTGGATGGCCGGCACGCGACGGTAGGTGAACCCGACCATCGCGACCTGCCCCCGTGCGGCCGCCGCCTCGGCCGCCGCGACCATCTTCTCGGCCTCGGCGACGGTGTTCGCGAGCGGCTTCTCGCACAGCACGTGCTTGCCGGCCTCGAGCGCGGCGATCGCGATCTCGGCGTGGGTGTCGCCCGGCGTGCACACGTCGACGAGGTCGACGTCGTCCCGGGCCACCAGGTCCTGCCAGCTCGTCTCGGTGGACTCCCAGCCGAGCCGGCGGGCCGCCGCGGCGACCGCCTCGGGGTTGCGCCCGCCCAGCACCCGCATGCGAGGGTCGAGGGGGAGGTCGAAGAACCGGGGGGCGGTACGCCATGCCTGCGAGTGCGCTGCCCCCATGAACGAGTACCCGACCATGCCGACGCCGAGCTGCGCGCCGTTGCTTCCTGCCATGACGTTCCTTCCGTGCTCCTCACGGCGCGCGCCCACGGTCCGGCCGGGCGGTGTGCCCGGGCGGACCGTGGGCGCGGTCCGCGTGCTTCCTGCTCCGTGCGCGGCCGGTCCGTCAGGACTGGAACGCCGTGGGCAGGTACTGCTCGACGTTCTCCTGCGTCACGACCGGCGCGAAGAGCTGGACGGTGCGCGGCACGCCGGACGAGGCGAGGTCGCTCATGTTCTTCTCGTGCGCGACGAGGCGGGCGAGCTTGATGCCGTCCGCGGCCTGCGTCGACGGGTAGACGACCGTGGCCTGGAGGACCGAGTCGCCGGACTGGATGTGCTCCATGACCTGCTGCGAGCCGGCGCCGCCGACCATGAAGAACTCGTCGCGGCCCGCGTTCTCGATCGCGGAGAGCACGCCGACGCCCTGGTCGTCGTCGTGGTTCCAGATGGCGTCGATCTGCGGCGCGGCCTGGAGCAGGTTGGCCGTCGCGGCCTCGCCGCCCTGGACGGTGAAGTCCGCGGCGACGCGGTTGTCGACGTCGAGGCCGCAGTCGGACAGCGCGTCCTCGAAGCCCTGGCTGCGGTCCTGCGTGAGGGGCAGCGAGTCGATGCCCGCGATCTCGGCGACGACGGCGTCGGGGTTGTCGCCGAGCTGCTCGCAGATGTACTGGCCGGCGCTCACGCCCATGCCGTAGTTGTCGCCGAGGACAGTGCTCCGCGCCGCGAACGGGCTGGAGAACTCGCGGTCGACGTTGATGACCGGGATGCCGGCCTCCATCGCCTTGGTCGCGACCTCGGTGAGCGCCGCGCCGTCGAACGGCAGGAGCACGATGGCGTCGACGCCGTCGTTGATGAAGCCCTCGATCTGGCTGATCTGGACGTTGACGTCGTTCGTGCCGTCGGCGACGCGGAGCTCGACGTCCTCGTACTCGGCGGCCTCCGCCTCGGCGGCGGTCGTGATGGCGCCCATCCAGCCGTGGTCGGCGGCGGGGGCCGAGAAGCCGATGACGATCGGGTCGCCGGGGGCGTCGTTGTCGGAGACGGCCTCGTTCGCGCTGCCGCCACCGCCGTCACCGGTCTCCTCCGTGGTCGGGGTGTTCGACGTGCAGGCCGCGGCGACCAGCGCGATCGAGGCGGCCGAGACCGTCGCGAGCGCGATGCGGCGGCGGAGGGTGGTACGTGCGGACATGGGATCTCCTTCGATGCTGTCCTGCGGGAGGAACTCTGCGGAACTGTGGGGGTGCTGCGGGGGGGTGGTGCGAGGTGCGACGGGGTCGTGCGACCGGCTACGTGGTCCGCCGGGAGAGGCGCTGCTGGAGCAGGACGGCGCCGACGATGATCGCGCCCTTGGCGATCTGCTGGACCGAGCTGTCGACGTTGTTGATGATGAAGACGTTCGTGAGCGTCGTGAAGATGAGGACGCCCAGGACGGTGCCGACGATCGTGCCCCGGCCGCCCACGAGGAGCGTGCCGCCGACGACCACCGCGGCGATGGCGTCGAGCTCGATGAGCAGTCCGTTGGTCGAGGACCCCGCGCTCGTGCGGGCGAGGAACATGACGGCCGCGATGCCGGCGGTGAGACCGGACAGCGCGTAGACGTACATGAGGTGCCGCTTGACCTTGATGCCCGCGAGGCGCGCGGCCTCGGGGTTGCCGCCGACGGCGACCGTCCGGCGGCCGAACGTCGTGCGGTTGAACAGGAACCAGCCGAGCACGGCGACGATCGCGAAGATCCACACGATCTTCGGGACGCCGAGGAGGTTGCCCCGGAAGATGTCGTTGAACGCGGGGACGTCGACGATCTGCGTGCGCTTCTGCGCGATGAGCTCGGCCAGGCCGCGTGCCGCGACGAGCATCGCGAGCGTCGCGATGAACGCCACGACCCGCCCGTAGGCGATGATCAGGCCGTTGATGAGCCCGGCGCCGACGCCGACCGCGAGCGCGCAGATGACCATGACCACCCAGCCGTACGACTGGGTCGCGAGCGTCGTCGCCCACACGGACGCCAGCCCGACCACGGACCCGACCGACAGGTCGATGCCGCCCGTCGTGATGACGAACGTCATGCCGATGGCCAGGACACCGAGGATCGACCCGAGGCTGAGGATGGTCATGAGGTTGCTGACGCTCGCGAACCGCTCACCCCCCGTGACGAAGCCCACGACGCACAGGAGCAGCAGGGCGACGACGAGTCCGACGTTGCGACCCGCCGCCCCGGACAGGAACCCGCCCTTGCGGCGCTCGCTCGCGGCCTTCTCGACCCGGGCCGACTCGTCGGCGTCCGGCTTCTTCGTCGGCACCGATGCCGACACGTTGTGCTCGCTCACGCGACACTTCCTTCCATGACCATGTCGAGCACCTGGTGCTCGTCGATCGAGCTCGAGGGCCCCTCGTGGACGACGCGACCCTCGGAGACGACGAGGACGCGGTCGGCGAGGCCGAGGACTTCGGGGATCTCGCTGGACACGACGACGACGGCGGCGCCCTCGTCGGCCAGCCTGCGGATGAGGGCGTAGATCTCGGCGCGCGCGCCGACGTCCACACCGCGCGTGGGCTCGTCGAGGAGCAGCACGCGGCAGCCGTGGACGAGCCAGCGGGCGAGCATCGCCTTCTGCTGGTTGCCCCCGGACAGCGTGCGGATGGCGCGGTCGACGCCGGCGGGGCGCAGCTCGAGGGACTCGGACTGCTCCGTGGCCGCCTTCCGCTCGGCGGCCTCGTCGAGGAAGCCGAAGCGCGCGAAGCGCGCGAACGTCGAGAGGGTGACGTTGCGGTAGACGGGCTCGTCGAGGAGCAGGCCCTGGCTCTTGCGCTCCTCCGGCGCGAGCCCGATCCCGGCGTCCACGGCGGAGGCCACGGACCCTGCGCGCAGCTTCCTGGAGTCGACCGTCACGGCGCCCGCGGTCGCGCGACGTGCGCCGTAGACCGTCTCGATGATCTCGGAGCGCCCCGCGCCCACGAGACCGGCGAGCCCGACGATCTCTCCTGCGCGCACCTGGAACGAGACGTCCTCGAACACCCCGCGCAGGCTCAGGCCCGCGACGTCGAGCACGACCGGGGCGTCGGCGCGGACGCCGTCCGTGACGGGGAAGACGTACTCGACGGAACGCCCGGTCATGAGGGTGATGAGCTTCTGCGTCGGGGTCTCGGAGACGGCGAGGTTCTGCGCGACGGTCCGGCCGTCCTTGAGTACGGTGATGCGGTCGCCGATCTCGCGGATCTCCTCGAGGCGGTGCGAGATGTAGACGACGGCGACGCCCGCCTTCGTCAGCTCCTTGACCACGCGGAAGAGGTTGCCCACCTCCTCGGAGTCGAGCACCGCGGACGGCTCGTCCATGATGATCACGCGCGCGTCGTGGGACAGCGCCCGGGCCATCGAGACGATCTGCTTGCCCGCGGCCGAGAGGTGCTCGACCTCCATGTTCGGGGAGATCTCGCTGTGGCCGAGCCGCTGGAGGATCGCGCGCGTCTGGCGCACGGCCTCGCGGCGCTGGGAGAACCCGAGCGTCGCGAGCTCGTGCCCGAGGTAGACGTTCTCGGCGACGGTCAGGCCGTCCACGACGTCGAGCTCCTGGTACATCGTCGCGACGCCGTGCCGCAGCGCGGCGACGGGGTCGGAGATGCTGATGGGCTCTCCGTCGAGGAGGATCTGTCCCTCGGTCGGCTGGTGAGCGCCGGCGAGCACCTTGATCAAGGTGGACTTGCCGGCGCCGTTCTGCCCGAGGAGGCAGTGGACCTCGCCGGGAAGGACCTCGAGGTCCACCCCGTCGAGTGCCCGGGCTCCCGGGAAGACCTTGACGATGCCCTGCATCTGCAGGAGCGGCTGAGTGGGGTCTGCACTGACCATGCCGCCGAACCTAGTCGACCTTCTGCCGAGCGTCAATCATAAGAGTCCAGCCTTTTGATCTCGTAACCGACCTGTAACGAACAAAAGTCCCCACCGGAGGTGCCGGGAGACCGCCCGGGAGGCGGCGGGCTGGGGAGGGGGTGGGGGATGTCGCGGTCGGCCGGGACGGCCTGCACGAGCGGGGAAGGGCGGGTTCTCGCCCGGACGAGAGGCCCGTTCGAGAGCCTCCGCACCGCGGCGACCTCGCTGTCGCCGTGGGTGTGGACGGTAGGGTATCTTTTGGCGATCGTCAAGCAAAAGCCGATGGATCACCCGCCATGCGGGGACGAGCGACGAGAGGCTTCGTGATTCACTGTGCCCATGGAGGAACTGCTCAAGTTCGCGCCTCGGCCGACCGGTGCCGGTGACATGTTCCAGCTGCTCCGGGACGGGCAGGCGCGCACGCGTGCGGACCTCGCGTCGATCACGGGGCAGGCCCGGTCGACGATCGCGGCACGGATCGACCTGCTCATGGCCTCGGGCCTCATCGCCCCGGCCGGCGAGGCCAGCTCGACCGGTGGCCGTCCCCCGGTGACCTTCGCCTTCAACCCCGGCGCGAAGGTCGTGCTCGCCGTCGACCTGGGCGCGACGCACGCACGCCTCGCCGTCACCGACCTCGCGTCGAACGTCCTGGCGGAGACCGACGCCGCGCTCGCCATCGCCGACGGGCCCGAGGTCGTCCTGTCGTGGGTCGCGGAGACCGGCGCGAAGCTCGTCGCGACGACCGGCCGCAGCACCGACGAGCTCGTGAGCGTGGGCGTCGGGCTCCCGGGACCGGTCGAGCACTCCACCGGTCGCCCGATCAACCCGCCGATCATGCCGAGCTGGGACGACGTCGACGTCCCCGGCATCCTCGCGAAGCACTTCGACGCGGCGGTCCTCGTCGACAACGACGTGAACATCATGGCCCTGGGCGAGCACCGCAGCGCCTGGCCCGACGTCACCGACATGCTCTTCGTCAAGGTCGCCACCGGCATCGGCGCGGGCATCATCGCCGACCGCGAGCTGCGCCGGGGCGCGCAGGGCGCCGCGGGCGACATCGGCCACGTCGCGGTGCCGAGCGCCGCCGAGGTGCCCTGCCGCTGCGGCAACGTGGGCTGCCTCGAGGCCGTCGCGAGCGGCCAGGCCGTCGCGACCGCGCTCTCCGCCGCCGGCCTCGACGCGCTCACGAGCTCGGACGTCGTCTCCCTCGTCCGCTCGGGCGACGTCACCGCGAGCCAGGCCGTTCGCCAGGCCGGGCGCGACATCGGCTCGGTCCTCGCCGCGTGCGTCAGCCTGCTCAACCCCTCCCTCATCGTCATCGGCGGGATCGTCGCCGAGGCCGGCGAGCACCTCATCGCCGGCATCCGGGAGATCGTCTACCAGCGGTCGCTGCCGCTGGCGACCCAGCACCTGCGCATCGTCACCTCGCAGACCCGTGGTCAGGCCGGCGTCCTGGGTGCCAGCGCCATGGCGATCGATCACGTACTCTCTCCCGCAGCGATCGACGCCCTCGTCGGCTGAGACGTCGGCCGCACCGCAGGCCGACGCGCGCGCCGCGAGGGACCAGTGTGACGAAGCACGAGGAGGACTCATGACCGAGCGGGACCGTCGAGCGCTCGTGGTCCGGGGCGGTTGGCCCGGTCACGCGCCCGAGGAGGCTGCGGAGCTGTTCGTCCCGTTCCTGGAGGAGTCGGGGTTCGACGTGACCCTCGAGGGGTCCCTCGAGGCGTACGCGGACACGGCCTTCATGGCGGACCTCGACCTCGTCGTCCAGTGCTGGACGATGGGCGAGATCCTGCCCGACGAGATGCGCGGCCTGCGCACGGCCGTCACCCAGGGCACGGGGTTCGCCGGCTGGCACGGCGGGATCATCGACTCGTTCCGGCTCGCGACGGACTACCTCCAGATGGTCGGCGGCCAGTTCGCGGCGCACGCGCACGACCTCCTCGACCACGTGGTGGAGATCGTGCCCGAGCGCGCCGACCACGAGATCGTCGCCGGGCTCGACACGATCTCCCTGCACTCCGAGCAGTACTGGGTGCTCGCCGACTCGTACAACGACGTGCTCGCCACGACGACGATCCACCCGCGCGACGGCGACCCGTGGCGCGAGCCGGTCGTCTCCCCCGCGGTCTGGACGCGGCAGTGGGGCCAGGGCCGCGTGTTCGTCTCGACCGTGGGCCACCAGCTCGCCGACCTCGAGATCCCCGCCGTGCGCACGATCGTCGAGCGCGGGATCCTCTGGGCGGCACGCTGAGCGTCACCGACCCGGCGGCCCCGGCCGACCGCTTCCGCGGTCTCCTCGTCTACCCGATCACCCCGCTCGACCGGGACGGCTCCCCGGACCTCGCCGTGCTCGCGCGCGTCGTGGGCACGGCCGTCGCGGCGGGCGTCGACGCGGTCAGCGTGCTCGCGACGTCGGGTGCCGGCGTGACGTTCGACGACGCCGAGCGCGACGCCGTCGTGCGCGCGGCGGTCGAGGCGGCGGGCTCCACCGGCCGCGGGGCGGTGCCGGTCCACGTCGCCGTGAGCGGGACCTCGACGCGCGAGGTCCTGCGCCGTGCGCGCGCGGCCGAGGCCGCCGGCGCCTCGGGGCTCGTCCTGGCGCCGTTCGCCTACACGCCCCTCGTCGACGACGAGGTCCTCGCGCTGTTCTCCGCGCTCGCCGAGGCGGTCCCGCTGCCCGTGTGCCTCTACGTCAAGCCGCTCCAGACCGGCTACGACGTCACGCCCGACGTGCTGGCCCGGCTCGTCGCGACGACGCGCGTCGTCGCCGTCAAGGACCCCGCCGTCCTGCCCACGCGCCCGGCGCCGCGCGTGGAGACGCTGCGCGACGCGGCGGGCGCGGCGGTGAGCGTCGGGCTGAGCGGCGACGTCCCGATGCTCGACGACGCCCCGGCCGCCGACGCGTGGCACACGGGCCTCGCGGCGCTCGCGCCCGCGGAGTACGTCGCGGTGCGCCGGGACCGGGTCGCGGGTACGCCGTCGCCGGAGGGCGCGCGCGCCCGCGCGTGGCTGCTCGAGGTCGCCCGCGCGCTCGCCACGACGCGACCCGTGAGCGGGCTGCACGCGCTCGCGGTCGAGCTCGGTGTGCCGACCGCTCCCCCGCGCGGCCCGTCCCTGCCCGCGACGCGCGACCAGCACGAGACGCTGCGCTCCCTCGTCGCGCGCCGTCCGGCCGGGCCCGGCACCGCGCGCTGAGCGCGGCGCCGGGAGCCGCTCACGCGGGGTCCGCGGCCTCCTCGTCCGTCGACCCGCCGCCCACGAGGTGCGCGACCGCCGCGGGCCCGTCGGCGAGCAGCGCGACGAACCCCTGTTCGTCGAGGATCGGCAGCCCGAGGTCGCGCGCCTTGGTCTCCTTGGACCCGGCGTTCTCGCCGACGACGACGTAGTCCGTCTTCTTCGACACCGACCCCGAGGCCTTGCCGCCCGCGGCGAGGATCGCCTCCTTCGCGCCGTCCCGGCTGAAGCCCTCCAGCCCACCGGTGACCACGACCGTCAGACCGGCCAGGGGCCCGGTCGGTCCGGCCGCGGCCTGCTCGGCCATCACCTCCGGGCCGGGGTGGCCGGGCGTCTCGAACCGCACGCCCGCGCGGGCCCAGGCCTCGACGATCTCGCGGTGCCACGCGACGTCGAACCACGCGATCAGCTCGTCCGCGATCACGGGCCCGACGCCCTCGACGGCCGCGAGGTCCTCGCGGGAGGCCGCGCGGATGCGGTCCAGGGAGCCGAACCAGTCCGCGAGCGCCCGAGCGGCGACCGGTCCGACGTGCCGGATGTTGAGGCTGACGAGGATGCGCCAGAGGTCCTTCGTCTTCGCGCGCTCGAGCTCCTCGACGAGCTTGGTCGCGTTGGTCGAGGCCTCGAACAGCGGCTCCCCGGCCTCGAGCGCCGCCCGCTCGGCCGCCTTCGAGAGCTTGCGCCGCTTCCGGAAGGGCCACACCGTCTTGACGGTCGCCGTGGAGCCGTCGGGCATGGTGATCTCGGCCGGCTCGCCGGTGCCGTCGAACTCGCGCGGCAGACCCGTCTCGGAGTCGCGCACGACGACGCGGATGGGGACGAGCTGCTCGACCGTGACGTCGAACAGGCCCGCCTCCGTGGCGAGCGGGGGCTCGGCCGGCTCGAGCGGCTGCGTGAGGGCCCCGGCCGTCACCTCGCCCAGCACCTCGACGTCGAGACCGCCGCGCGAGCCGATGTGCTCGACGCGGCCGCGCACCTGCGCCGGGCACGACTCGGCGTTGGGGCAGCGCAGGTCGATGTCGCCCTCCTTCATGGGCCGCAGCGGGGTCCCGCACTCGGGGCACTCCGCGGGCATCACGAAGTCCTCGCGCGGGTACCCGTCGTCGGCGAGCGCCGCGACCGGGCCGAGGATCTCGGGGATGACGTCGCCCGCCTTGCGCAGCACGACCATGTCGCCGATGCGCACGCCCTTGGCCCGCACGACGTCCTGGTTGTGCAGCGTCGCCTGGCGCACGGTCGAGCCCGCGACCTTGACCGGCTCCATGACGGCGTAGGGCGTCGCGCGGCCCGTGCGGCCGACGCCGACCTGGATCGCGAGGAGGCGCGTGTTGACCTCCTCGGGCGGGTACTTGTAGGCGATCGCCCAGCGGGGCGCGCGGCTCGTGGCGCCGAGCCGGCGCTGCAGCGCGAGCTCGTCCACCTTGACGACGATGCCGTCGAGCTCGTGCTCGATGTCGTGCCGGTGCTCGCCGAAGTACGCGATCCGGTCCATGACGCCCTCGAGGCCGGGCACGACGCGGTTGTGCGGGGACACGGGGACGCCCCACCGCTCGAACAGCGCGTACGCGTCGGACTGGCGCGCGAGCTCGGCGTGCTCCCCCGCCTCCCACTGCAGCGCGCCGACGCCGTGCGCGTACATGCGCAGGTTGCGGCTCGCCGTGACCGCCGGGTCCTTCTGGCGCAGCGAGCCCGCGGCGGTGTTGCGCGGGTTCGCGTAGGGCGCCTGCCCCGCCGCGACGAGCGCCTCGTTGAGCGCCGCGAAGTCCGCGACGCCGAGGAAGACCTCGCCGCGGACCTCGATGACGTCCGGGTGCGTCGCCGGGTCGCCGCCGAGCTTCTGCGGGACCGAGGCGATCGTGAGCACGTTCGCCGTGACGTCCTCGCCGGTGCGCCCGTCGCCGCGCGTCGCGGCCCGCACGAGGCGCCCCTTCTCGTAGAGCAGCGCGATCGCGAGGCCGTCGATCTTCACCTCGCACAGGTACTCGACCCCGGCGTCCTGCGCGACCCCGAGGTCGCGGTGCACGCGCGCCGCCCACGCGGCGAGGTCCTCGGCGCTGAACGCGTTGTCGAGCGACAGCATGGGCTCGAGGTGCTCGACCGTCGCGAACCCCGCGGCGGCGCGCCCGCCGACGCGCTGCGTCGGGGACTCGGGCGAGGCCAGCGCGGGGTGGGCCGCCTCGAGCGCCTGGAGCTCGTGCATGCGGGCGTCGTACTCCGCGTCGGACGAGACCGGCTGGTCCTCCTCGTAGTACGCGCGCTGGTCGGCCTCGACCTGCGCGACGAGATCGGCCCACCGCCGGGCCGCCGCGGCCTCGTCGAGCTCCGCCGCGGAGGCGGCCTCGGGCAGGGCGGGCGCGGGGTCGGTGAGCGCGGGCGGCGCCGCGTCGGTGCTCTCGGTCACCGGCACATCATCCCGCGGACCGCCGACACGCGCCGTCCCGTCCTCCCGGCCGCGCGCCGCCCGCCCTCACCAGCCGTGCGAGGCGTCGGCGTGCGGGGCCGGGCACGTGCCGCCCCGGTCGGTCGCCGCCTCGTAGTGCCAGACCTCGTTGGCGTAGGTCTGGCACAGGCCGAAGCGCGGCCCGTGCTGCTGGAGCCAGTACGCGCCCTCCGTCGGTCCGACGTCGACCGCCGCGCCCGCGACGTGCTCCGACGTCTGCGGGGGCAGCACCCACCGGCGCGCCTCCTCGACCGAGCCGTACCGCTCGACGGCCTGGTCGACGAGCTCCTGCTGCTCGGCCGCGCTGCGCCACCCGGACGTGATCCACAGCTCGACGCCGTCCTCGGCCGCGGCGACCTGGGCCTCCTCGAACCGGCGCTCGAGCTCGGGGTCGAGCCCCGTGGCGGGACCCGGGTCCGCCGACGCCGCGCCGTCCCGGGTCGGCGCCGCGGCACCCCCCTCGGCGGTGCCCGTCGCCGCACCGCGCAGGCCGTGCAGCGCCGCGAGCGTCACGAGCACGACGGCCACGAGGAGGCCCGCGAGGACGACCGCGCGCGACGCGCGACGCGGGTCGCCGTGCCGCACCGGACCGCCGCGCGGCGCGACGCCAGGCGGCGGCGCGGGCGGCCACGCGGCCGCAGGCGGGGTCGCGGCGGACGGGTCCGCGGAAGGCGGCGCGGCGGACGGGCCGAGGGCGACGACGTGCGGCGCGGCGGACCGGGAGCGGGTGGAGGGCGTCATGCTCCCGAGCCTGCTGCGCGGGCGGGTGCCGCCGCGTCGTGCCCCGGGAGCGTCGTGGGGCCCGCCGTGCGGCGGAGCCACGGCGCCGCACGGCCCCTCGGGCGGAGGCGGGCTCAGCCCTGGGGCGGAGGTGCGGGTCCGCCGCCGGGAGGGCGCACGGGCGTCCGCCCGTCGCTACCGTGGACGCGTGCCCCCGCTCGCCCGCCTGCCCGTCTGGGCGCAGGACCTCGCGCTCGCCCTGGCCGCGGGCGCCGTGTGGTTCACGGTCGTCGCGGTCATGGAGAGCGGCGAGTACTGGTACCCGCGCGACCCGTCCGCCTACCGCGTCGCCGGGGTGGGGATCGTCGCGACGCTCGCCCTGCGCCGCGTCGTGCCCGGACCGCTCTTCTGGGTGACCGTCGTGCTCTACCCGCTCGCGCAGCCGGGCGTGCTGCAGACGCCGTTCGAGCTCCTGCCGCTGCTCGTCGCCGCGTTCGCCGCGACGCGCGCGGGCGCGGTCCCCTGGCCCGCCGCGGGCCTCGCCGCGACCCTCGCCGCGGTGTCGCTGACGTTCTGGGGCCGCCCGCACCTCGGGCTCGGGCTCGTCGTGCCGGGCACGTGGCCAGCGCTCGGCCGCTCGCCGTCGGACGTGCTCGTCGCCCTCGCGCTCGCGACCACCGCCGTCGCGGCGGGCGTCTTCTTCCGGCGGCTCGCGCTGACGTCGGAGAGCCTGCGGGCGCGCAACGCCGAGCTCCAGGCACTGCAGGCCGAGCTCGCCGAGCAGGCGGTCCTCGCGGAGCGCACGCGCATCGCGCGCGAGCTGCACGACGTCGTCGCGCACCACGTCTCGGCGATCGTCGTGCGCGCCCAGGCCGCGGACCGGGTCGCGGCGAACCGGCCCGAGGCCCCGCACGAGGCCGTGCGGTGGATCACCGACGAGGGCAAGCGCGCGCTCACGTCCATGCGGTCGGTCGTGCACGTGCTGCGCCGCGGCGCGCAGGTCGACGGCGACGTGGCGGCCCTCGCCCCCACGCCCGGCACCGCGGACGACGCGCCCGCCCAGCTCCGCGCGGCGGCGCGCCGCCTCACCGACGCGGGCCGCGACGTCGCGCTCACGCTGCCCGACCCGTGGCCGACGACGGGTCCCGGCACCGGGCTCGCCGTCGTCCGCATCACCCAGGAGGCCCTGACCAACGTGCTGCTCCACTCCCTCGCCCCACGGGTCGAGGTCGCGGTCACCGCGACCGGCACGCACGTCGGCGTCCGCGTGCACGACCCCGGACCGCCGCTCCCCGACGACCCGGCGGGCCGCACCGGGTTCGGGCTCGCGAGCATGCGCGAGCGCGCGACGGCGGCCGGCGGGCGGCTCGACGCCGGGCCGGACGGCCGCGGCGGCTGGGTCGTCGCGGCGTTCCTGCCGCGGGGCACGTCGTGAGCGCGGCGGACGAGCGGCCGGGCCCCGTGCGGGTCGTCGTCGCCGACGACCAGGCCACGATCCGGCTCGGGCTGCGGATGATCCTCGACAACGAGCCCGACGTCACGGTCGTCGGCGAGGCGGGCGACGGGGAGGCCGCGGTCGCCGTGGCCCGCGACGTGCGCCCGGACGTGGTGCTCATGGACGTGCGCATGCCGCGGCTGGACGGGATCGCGGCGACCGCGCGCCTCGCCGCCGACCCGGACCTCGCCGGCGTCCGCACGCTCGTGCTCACCACGTTCGACGACGACGAGTACGTCTACGGCGCGCTGCGCGCGGGCGCGGCGGGGTTCCTCCTCAAGGACGCGGACCCGCAGACGCTCGTCGACGCCGTGCACCGCGTGCGCGCGGGCGACTCGCTCCTCGACCCGGCGGTCACCGGGCGGATCATCTCCACCTACGTCGAGCTGGCGCGGCACGCGCCGCTCGCGGGCACGGCCGGGACGGAGGGGCGCGAGGGCGCCGCCGCGGGCCTCGCCGCGGCGACGCCGCGCGAGCGCGAGGTGCTCCTCGCCGTCGCCCGCGGGCTGTCGAACCGCGAGATCGGCGCGGAGCTGCGGCTCACGGAGGCGACCGTGAAGAGCCACGTGCGCTCGCTCCTCACGAAGGTGGGGCTGACGAACCGGGTCCAGCTCGTCGTCCTCGCCTACGAGGCGGGGCTCGTCCGCCCGGGCGCGGCCCCCTGACGACCCCGGGCACGACCGTGCCCGACGACGCGCGGGGACGCACGCGTCGTCGGGCACGGTGGCACGGCCCGCCGGCGGTCAGCCGGCGGCGACGACCTCCTCGGCCGCCGCACCCGCCCGGGCGGCCTCGAGCCGCTCGGCCCGGACCACCTCGCGGCGCGAGCCGCGGTAGGCGGCGACGAGGATGTCGCTCATGTCCTCCAGGACCGGCATCCGCGGGTTCGCGGGGGCGCACTGGTCCTCGAAGGAGCGCAGCGCGAGCTCGTCGAGGCGGCTCATGAACGCCTTCTCGTCGACGCCCTGCGCGGCGAACGTGGGCTCGATACCGACCTTCGCGCGCAGCTCCTCGACGGCCTTGGCGTAGGACTCGACGCCCTCCTCGGGCGTGGCCGCCGGGAGGCCGAGGTGCTTCGCGATCTCCTGGAAGCGCTCGGGCGCGATGTAGCGCTCGTACTTCGGCCAGCTCGTGAGCTTGGTCGGGACCTGCCCGTTGTAGCGGATCACGTGCGGCAGGAGCACCGCGTTGGTGCGCCCGTGCACGAGGTGGAACGTCGACCCGACGGTGTGCGCCATGGCGTGCACGATGCCGAGCATCGCCGACCCGAAGGCCATGCCCGCGATGGTCGCGGCGTTGTGCATCTTCTCGCGCGCCTTCGGCGCCGCGGCGCCCTGCGTCACGGAGGCCTCGATGTGCTCGAAGACCATCTTGATCGCCTGCAGGCACAGGCCGTCGGTGAAGTCGTTCGCGTACACGGACACGAACGCCTCGGTCGCGTGGGTCAGCGCGTCGAAGCCCGAGTCGGCCGCGAGCTTCGCCGGCATGGTGTCGGTGAGCGCGGGGTCGACGATCGCGACGGTCGGCGTGAGCGCGTAGTCGGCGAGCGGGTACTTGAACCCGGTCTCCTCGTCGGTGATCACCGCGAACGGCGTCACCTCGGCGCCCGTGCCCGACGACGTCGGGATGCACACGAGCTTGGCCCGGCCGCCGAGCTCGGGGAACTTGTACGCGCGCTTGCGCACGTCGAAGAACTTCTCGCGCATGTCGGAGAACTCGATCTCCGGGTGCTCGTAGCGCAGCCACATGACCTTCGCGGCGTCCATGGGCGAGCCGCCGCCGATCGCGACGATCGTGTCGGGCTCGAAGTCGCGCATGGACTCCGCGCCGCGGTTCACCGTGCCGACGCTCGGCTCCGGCTCGACCGAGTCGATGACCTGGATCGCGACCTTCTCCTCGCGCCGGCCGAGCACGTCGAGCACGCGGTCCACGACGCCGATGCGGCTCATGACCTTGTCCGTGACGATCGTGACGCGGTGCACGTCGCGCATCTGGGCGAGGTACTGCAGCGAGTTCGGCTCGAAGTACGTCTTGGCCGGGACCTTGAACCACTGCATGTTGTTGTTGCGTCGTCCGATCCGCTTGATGTTGATGAGGTTGACGGCCGAGACGTTGTTCGACACGGAGTTGGCGCCGTAGCTGCCGCAGCCGAGCGTGAGCGAGGGCAGGAGCGCGTTGTAGATGTCGCCGATCCCGCCGAGCGACGTCGGGCTGTTCCACAGCACGCGCACGGCCTTGACGCGCGAGCCGTACCGCTCGACGAGCGCCTCGTCGGACGTGTGGATCGCGGCCGAGTGCCCGAGGCCGTCGAGCTCGACCATGCGCTCGGCGAGGCCGACGCCGTGCTCGGTGTCGCGCGCGCGCAGCACCGCGAGGACGGGCGTGAGCTTCTCGCGGCTCAGGGGCTCGTCCGGGCCCACGTCGTCGATCTCCGCGAGGATGATCGACGTGTCGTCGGGGACCTCGAAGCCGGCCTCGCGCGCGATCCACACGGGCGACTTGCCCACGACCTTCGGGTTGAGCTTCGCGCCGGCGCAGTTCGTGCCGTTCGCCTCGACGCCGAAGATGAGGCGCTCGAGCATCGCCTTCTCCGCGGGCGTGGTGCGGTAGGCGTGCAGGCGGTCGAGCTCGCGCATCGCGGCGTCGTAGATCACGTCGTCGAGGATGAGCGCCTGCTCCGACGCGCAGACCATGCCGTTGTCGAACGACTTCGACATGACGACGTCGTTGATCGCGCGGCCCAGGTCGGCCGACCTCTCGACGTACGCGGGGACGTTGCCCGCGCCGACGCCCAGGGCGGGCTTGCCGGCCGAGTACGCGGCGCGCACCATGCCGTTGCCGCCGGTGGCGAGGATGAGCGAGACGCCCGGGTGGTGCATGAGCGTGTTCGTCGCGTCGATCGAGGGGTGCTCGACCCACTGGATGCAGTCGTCCGGCGCCCCGGCGGCGACCGCGGCGTCGCGCACGATGCGCGCGGCCTCGACCGAGGAGCGCTGCGCGCTCGGGTGGAACGCGAAGACGACGGGGTTGCGCGTCTTGAGCGCGATGAGCGACTTGAAGATCGTGGTCGACGTCGGGTTGGTCACTGGGGTCACGGCGCACACCACGCCGACCGGCTCGGCGATCTCGACGACGCCCGTGAGCTCGTCGCGGCCGACGACGCCGACCGTCTTGAGGTTCGCCATCGAGTTCGGCACGTGCTCGCACGCGAAGATGTTCTTCGTCGCCTTGTCCTCGAACACGCCGCGCCCGGTCTCCGCGACGGCCATCTGGGCGAGGTGGCCGTGCTTGCTCAAGCCGGCGACGGACGCCTTGAGGACGATCCGGTCGACGTCCTCCTGCGTGAGGCTCATGTACTGGTCGAGGGCCTTGCGCGCCCTCTCGACGAGGAGGTCGATCTCCTCCGTCGTGCGGGCGGGAGCCTCGACGGTGCGGGCCTCGACGGCCTTCGTGGCGCTCTTCGCGCTCATGCGTCCCCTCCGGTGCCCGGTCGGGCCGGGCGTCGGGCCGCGGGTGCTGCCGAGGCCGGATGCCCCGGCTCCTTCAGCGGTCTCTCTACTTGTGAAGACTTTCACAAGGCTCGACCGCGGGGCAAGCCTCCGGGGCTGTCGCGCCGAACACAGGTCTTTGGTCCCGACGCCCGGGCCGCGCCGTAGGGTGGGGTCCCATGACAGCCGAGCACGTGACGGACGCGATCACCCCAGCGACCACCGACACCGACCCGTACCTGTGGCTCGAGGAGGTCGAGGGCGACGAGGCGCTCGCGTGGGTGCGCGCCCGCAACGCCGAGGTCGCCGCGACGCTCGAGGTCCCGGACGCCTTCGGCGCGACGGAGGCCGCGATCCGCGAGGTCCTCGACTCCGACGCGAAGATCCCCGAGGTCTCCCTCATCGGCGACCGCCTCTACAACTTCTGGCGCGACGCGCAGCACGAGCGCGGGCTGTGGCGCCGCACGACCGTCGACTCCTACCGCACGGAGTCGCCCGCGTGGGAGACCGTGCTCGACCTCGACGCCCTCGCGGCGCAGGAGGGGCAGAGCTGGGTGTGGCACGGCGCGAGCGTCCTGCGCCCGACCCCGGAGCAGCTCGCCGCCGGCGAGCCCTGGCGCCACGCCCTCGTCGAGCTCTCCCCCGGCGGCTCCGACGCCGACGTCACGCGCGAGTTCGACCTCGTCGACAAGCGCTTCGTCGACCCCGCCGACGGCGGCTTCCACCGCGCCGAGGCCAAGGGCTCGCTCGGCTGGGTCGACGCCGACACGGTCTACGCCTTCACCGACTTCGGGCCGGGCACGCTCACGCCGTCGGGCTACCCGCGCGTCGTCAAGCGCTGGACGCGCGGCACCCCGCTCGCCGACGCCGTGACGGTGTACGAGGGCACCGACGAGGACATGTACATCTCCGCGTGGCGCTCGCACACGCCCGGGTTCGAGCGCGACTTCGTGCACCGCTCGAAGGCGTTCTACTCCGACGAGCTCTACCTCGCCGAGGCCCCCGGCACGCCCGAGCAGCGCCTCACGAAGATCGACGTCCCCGACTCTGCCGAGGTCGGCGTACGCCGCGAGTGGATGCTCGTCGAGCTGCGCGACGACTGGACCGTGGGCGGCGCGACGTACGCCGCGGGGTCGCTCCTCGTGGCCCGCTTCGACGACTTCCTCGCCGGCGACCGCGGCTTCACCGTCCTCTTCGAGCCCACGCCGACGACGTCGCTCGCGGGCGCCACGTGGACCCGTCACCACCTCGTGGTCAACGTGCTCGACGACGTGAAGAACCGCCTGCACGTGCTCACGCCGCCGTCCGCCGCCGAGGGCGCGGACGCGCCGTGGGTGCGCTCGGAGATCCCCGGCCTGCCCGAGCTCGGCACGATCGGCGTCGGCGCCGTCGACCCCGTCGAGTCGGACGACCTCTGGGTCGTCACGACCGACTACCTCACGCCCACGACGCTCTCGCTCCTGCGCCTCGGCGAGCACCCGGGCGAGGCCGGCGCGCCCGAGCCGCTCAAGTCGAACCCCGCGTTCTTCGACGCCTCGGGCATGGGCGTCGCCCAGCACTTCGCCACGTCCGACGACGGCACGCGCGTGCCGTACTTCGTCGTCGGGCGGTCGGACCTCGTCGCGGGCGCGGGCGCGGCCCCGACCCTGCTGTACGGGTACGGCGGCTTCGAGGTCTCCCTGACCCCCGGCTACTCCGGCGCGCTCGGCCGGGCCTGGCTCTCCCAGGGCGGCGTGTACGTCGTCGCGAACATCCGGGGCGGCGGGGAGTACGGGCCCGCGTGGCACCAGGCCGCGCTCAAGGCGGACCGGCACCGCGCCTACGAGGACTTCGCCGCCGTCGCGCGCGACCTCGTCGCGCGCGGGGTCACGACGCACGAGCACCTCGGCATGGAGGGCCGCTCCAACGGCGGCCTGCTCGCGGGCAACATGCTCACGCAGTACCCCGAGCTGTTCGCCGCCGTCATCGTCGGCGTGCCGCTGCTCGACATGAAGCGCTACACCAAGCTCCTCGCGGGCGCGTCGTGGGCCGCCGAGTACGGCGACCCGGACGACCCGGACCAGTGGGAGTTCCTGCGCACGTTCTCGCCGTACCACCTCTTCGCCCCGGACCGCGAGTACCCCCCGGTGCTCTTCACGACCTCGACGAAGGACGACCGCGTCCACCCCGGGCACGCGCGCAAGCTCGCCGCGCTCATGCTCTCGGCCGGCAAGGACGTCACGTACTACGAGAACGTCGAGGGTGGGCACGGCGGCGCCGCGAACAACGCGCAGGCGGCCCACATGGCGGCCGTGCACTACCGCTTCCTCGCCGAGCGCCTGGCGTAGCCGCGGGACGGCGACGCCCTGCGGCACCGTGGTCGAGGACCCGGTGCCGCAGGGCGGGGACGGTCAGGAGTGCGGGACCGTCGCGGTGATGAGGGTGCCGTCCTCGCGGCGGTTGCCGGACAGCGCGCGCAGGCTCGGGCGGCCCGGGCGGTCGGGGCCCTGCCCGTCGAGCGCGACCTTCGTCACCGCGCCCGGCGCGACCACGACCTGCTCGCCGCGCACGGAGACGGTCGCGCCCTCCCCCGTCTCCGCCTCGAGCTCGAGCGCGTCGGGGAGCACGGTGACGCGCAGGCGCGAGCCCTGCCACGTCACGCGGTACGTCAGCGCCTCCCAGGCCTTCGGCAGGCGCGGGTCGAACGAGAGCTCGCCGTTGTGGTCGCGCATGCCGCCGAAGCCGCACACGAGCGCCGACCACGTGCCGCCCGCGGACGCGACGTGCACGCCGTCCGCCGCGTTGGCGTGGAGGTTCGCGAGGTCCACGAAGAGCGAGGAGAGGAAGTACTCGAGCGCGAGCTCGTGGTACCCGACCTCCGCCGCGATGATCGACTGCACGACGCCCGACAGCGTCGAGTCGCCCGTGGTCAGCGGGTCGTAGTACTCGAAGTCCGCGAGCTTCTCCTCGGCCGTGAAGAGCTGGCCCTGGAGGAACAGCGCGAGCACGACGTCCGCCTGCTTGAGCACCTGGTAGCGGTAGATGACGAGCGGGTGGTAGTGGAGCAGGAGCGGGCGCTTGTCCGCGGGGGTGTGGGCGAGGTCCCAGATCTCGCGCTCGAGGAAGTGCGAGTCCTGCGGGTGGATGCCGATGCTCTCGGCGTACGGGATCGACATGTGGTCGGCCGCGCGCGTCCACTCGGCGGGCTCCGTCGCGGAGAGCCGCAGGCGGTCCACCAGGAGGGCGTAGTCGTCCGGGTGCTCCTCGCGCATCCGCTCGACGACGATCGCCGCCGCGCGCAGGTTGAAGCGCGCCATGACGTTCGTGAAGAGGTTGTCGTTGACGACCGTCGTGTACTCGTCCGGCCCGGTGACGCCGTGGATGTGGAAGTTGTCGTCGCCGTTGGCGCGCCAGAACCCGAGGTCCTCCCACATGCGCGCCGTCTCGACGAGGATGTCGGCCGCCTCGCGGCGCAGGAAGTCGGTGTCGCCCGTCGCGCGCACGTACTGCACGAGCGCGTAGCTGACGTCCGCGTCGATGTGGTACTGCGCGGTGCCGGCCGCGTAGTAGGCCGACGCCTCCTCGCCGTTGATCGTGCGCCACGGGAAGAGCGCGCCCTTCTGCGACAGCTCCTGCGCGCGGCGCCGGGCGGCGTCGAGCATCTGGTAGCGGAAGCGCAGCGCGTTGCGCGCGTAGCGCGGGCTCGTGTAGGTGAGGAACGGCAGGACGTAGATCTCGGTGTCCCAGAAGTAGTGCCCGCTGTACCCGGACCCGGTGAGGCCCTTCGCCGGCACGCCGTTGCCCTCGGCGCGCGCCGTGGCCTGGGCGAGCTGGAAGAGGTTCCAGCGCACGGCCTGCTGCACCTCGGGACGCCCGACGACCTCGACGTCCGAGCGCGCCCAGAAGTCGTCGAGCCACGCGCGCTGGGCGGCGACCTGCCCCTCGACGCCGACCTCCTTCGCGCGGTCGAGCGTGCGACGGCAGCGGTCGACGAGCTCGCGCGAGGGCACGCCGCGCGACGTGTGGTAGGCGACGGTCTTGGTGAGGCGGATCGGGCGGCCGGGCTGCGCGTGCACGCGGAACACGTGCTTGGCGAGGTCCTCGTCCACCTGCGTGCGCACGTCCCACTCGTTCTCGGTCTCGAGGTGGTCGTCCGCGGCGACGGCGAGCGTCATGCCCGAGTTCGTGCACCGGTAGGACAGCACGACGCGCTCGTCGTCGCCCCACTGCGTCTGGGGCTGCAGGACGCGACCGGAGAACTGGTCGGTCTTGCGCGGGTCGAAGCCCTCGCCGAGCGAGGCGGACCGCACGTGGTACTCGTCCTGCCCGTCCTGGCGGTTGAGCACCTGGGACGAGATCGCGACGGGCGCGGCGGCGTCGAGCAGCTCCACCTCGAACGTCATGACGGCGAGGTGGCGCTCGACGAACGAGACCATGCGCTCCGAGCGCACCCGCACGCGCTTGCCCGACGGGGTGCGCCACAGCAGCTCGCGGCGCAGGACGCCGTCGCGCAGGTCGAGCGAGCGCTCGTAGTCGACGAGGTCCGCGACCGGCAGGAGCAGCGGCTCGTCGTCCACGTAGAGGCGAATGACCTTCGCGTCCGGGACGTTGACGATGGTCTGCCCGACCTTCGCGAACCCGTACGCCTCCTCCGCGTGGTGGATCGACCACGTCTCGTGGAACCCGTTGATGAACGTGCCGTGCGAGTGGGACTCGCGCCCCTCCTCGACGTTCCCCCGCATGCCGAGGTACCCGTTCGCGACGGCGAACAGCGTCTCGGTCACCCCGAGGTCCTCCGCGGAGAACTGGGCCTCGACGAGGCGCCACGGGTCGGCCGGGAAGCGCAGGCGGTCGACCGTGTTCTGCTCGTCGGCGGTCTTGCGGATCACGCGGCGCCCCCCTCGCGGCGCGGCTCGTCGAGCACGGACGCGTCGAGCTCGCCGAGGTCGCCCACGACGAGGTCGGCCCCGGCCGAGCGCAGCGCGTCGGCGCCCACGCCCCGGTCGACGCCGAGCACGAGCCCGAACGCACCGGCCGCTCCGGCCTGGACGCCGGAGAGCGCGTCCTCGACGACCACGGCGTGCTCGGCGGGCACGCCGAGCAGCTCGGCCGCGCGCAGGTAGGTGTCGGGCGCGGGCTTGCCCGGCAGGCCCTCGCGCGAGGCGACGTTGCCGTCCACGACGACGCGGAAGCGCTCGGTGAGCCCCGCGGCGGCCAGGACGGTGGGCGTGTTGCGCGACGAGGAGACGACCGCGACGTCGGCGCCCGCGGCGGTCACGGCGTCGAGGAACCGGACCGAGCCGGGGTACGGCGCGATGCCCTCCTCCGTGAACATCCGGTTGACGATCTCGTCCTTGCGGTTGCCGAGCGCGCACACGGTCTCCTCGCCCGGCGCGTCGTCCGCCGTGCCGCGCGGCAGCTCGACGCCGCGCGACGCGAGGAACGTCGCGACGCCGTCGTACCGGGGCTTGCCGTCGATGTGGGCGAAGTAGTCCGCGGACGTGTAGGCGGGGAGGTCGCGGGCCTCGCAGAACGGCGCGAACAGCCGCTCCCAGGCGCGCATGTGGATCTCGGCGGTCGGGGTGAGCACGCCGTCGAGGTCGAAGAGCACGGCTCGCAGGACGGGCATGGGGGTCCTTCGCGGTGGGTCGGGTCGGGCCCGGACGGGTCCGGGCGCGCGGGGGTCACGACCCCGAGGACACCCGCGGCGGGGCGGCACCCGCGGCCGAGGACCAGCCTACGCAGGTCCGGGCGATCCCGAGAAGCGACTCACGCGTGCGCGCGCTCGGCGAGCACCTCCGCGACGCGGCCGAGGTTCGCGAGCAGCGCCCGGTGGTCGTCCGGCGTCCCGCCGACCGTCCGGCCGAGGCCTGTGCCGAGCGACCGCGTCGCGCCGAGCAGCGTGACGTCGTCGAGCGCGGCGGCGGGCAGCCCGATGCGGCGCCAGGGCACGCTCACGAGGTCCGCGAGCTCGCCGAGCGCCGGCCCCGCGCACTGCGAGACCTTCGCGGGCGGCAGCGCCGCCCACAGGCCGACGCCGCGCTCGACGGCGCGCGCGACCGTCTCCCACAGCCGTTCGTCCCACGCCCCGGGCGCGAGCCCGACGGCGTCCGCGCCCGCGAGCACGACCGGTGCGACCCCGACCCGGGCCGAGCCCACGTGCACGACCGAGCGCGCCCCGGCGGACCGCACGGCGTCGACCACGGGACGCAGGCCGTCCACGACGTCGGGCCCCGGCACGGCGCGCAGGCGCGAGTACCCCGAGAACGAGGGCAGCGCGCCCGCGCCCACGGCGGCGAGCAGCGGCTCGTCGAGCTGTACCACGACCTCGGCGCCCGGCACCTGGCGGCGCACGTCGGCGACGTGCTCGGCCAGCCCGGCCGCGAGCGCCTCGACGAGGTCGCGCACCGCGCCGCGGTCCGACAGGACGCGGTCCCCGCGCGCGAGGTAGAGCTCGGCGGCGAGCGTCCACGGCCCCTGCACGCTGAGCGCGAGCGGCCCGGCGTAGCCGGCGGCGGCGATCGCGAGGGCCTCGAGGTCCTCGCGGCGCAACGCGTCGGCGCGGCGCTCGTCGGCGCCCTCGTGGTCGGCGAGCTTCCACCCGTGCGGGCCGAGCTCGACCGGCAGCCCGGGCAGGAGCGCGGCCGTGCGTCCCGTCGCGTCCGCACCGGGCCCGCGCCCGGCGAGCTGCACGAGGAACGGGACGGCGCGCACGCCCGTCGGCAGCTCGGCGAGGTCGCCGAGCACGGTGAGCTGCGCCTCGAGCACCTCGCCGTCGCCCCCGGGCCACGGCCCGAGGCCGCTCACCGCCGTCACCGCGCACCGCCCCGGCCGGACCGCGCCACCGGCGCACCGTCTCGCACGTCACGGACCACGTGCCCGCCACCTCTCTCCAGGAGTACTCGAAGGACGGAGCCGTGCCGTGACCTCGCCGAGGCCCGGGGGCGCACGCCCGCCCCGGACGGTACCGACCGGAGGGCACGGACGACATGAGGGTTCACGACGCCCCCGGGGCGGCTGCCCCGGCCACGACGAGCGCGGCCACGACGAGCACCAACAAGGCGGCGGCGCTCGCCGTGCACACGCAGGCGATCCCGGGCAACCACGCCGACGCCCTCGCGGCGCTGCTCGCCCCGGGCTTCCGCGACCACGACCCCGTCGTCGGCGACGGCGGCCTCGAGGGCCTGCTCGCGACGACGCACTGGTACTCGGACGCGTTCTCCGACCAGCGCGTCGAGGTGCTGCACGCGGTCGCCGAGGGCGACCTCGTGGCGCTGCACGTCGAGCTCAGCGCCCGGCACACCGGCTACTTCCGCGGCGCGGCCCCGACGGGCCGGACGTTCCGCGTGCGGGAGATGCACGTGCTGCGGTTCGCGGACGGCCGCGCGGCGGAGCACTGGTGCGTGCGCGACGAGGCCTCGCTCGCGCGCGCGCTGGCTCAGGGCGCCACCCCGGCCCGCTGAGCCGTGGCGGCACGGTCGCGGTACGCGCGGTCGACCGTCGCCTGGCCGAGCACGCGCGTGCCCGCGTAGACGACGAGCGACTGCCCCGCGGCGACCCCGCGCAGCGTCGTGCCCGTGAGCGCGACGTCGAGGCCCGGCGAGCCGTCGGCCGTCGCGCGCACGCGCGCGGGCACGGGGGCGCCGTGCGCGCGCACCTGGACCTCGGCGTCGAACGCCTCGCCGGGGCGCGCGATCGCGCCCGGGCCGTCGAGGACCCCGTCGAACCACACCGCTCCCCCGGCCTCGACCCGGTCGACGCTCAGCAGCTCGGCCGGGCCCACGACGACGCGGTTCGCGACCGGCTCGACGTCGAGCACGTAGCGCGGGCGCCCGTCGGGCGCGGGCCGGTCGATGCCGAGCCCCTTGCGCTGGCCCACCGTGAACGCGTACGCGCCGTCGTGCTCGCCGACCACGCGGCCGTCGGTGTCGACGATCTCGCCCGGTCGCGCGCCCAGGCGCCCGCGCAGGAAGCCCTGGGTGTCGCCGTCGGCGACGAAGCAGATGTCGTAGGAGTCGGGCTTGGCCGACACGGAGAGACCGCGGGCCGCCGCCTCGGCGCGCACCTCGTCCTTGGACGCGAAGTCCCCGAGCGGGAACATCGCCCGGGCGAGGCGCTCGGGCCCCATGACCGCGAGCACGTACGACTGGTCCTTCGCGGCGTTCGGCGACCGGTGCAGCTCGCGCACCGTGGCGGTGCCGCCGGGCGTCTCGACCTCGCGCGTCTCGACGCGCGCGTAGTGGCCGGTAGCGACGGCGTCGAACCCGAGCGCGGTCGCCTTGTCGAGCAGCGCCTCGAACTTGATGTGCTCGTTGCAGCGCACGCACGGGTTGGGCGTGCGGCCCGCCTCGTACTCGGCGAGGAAGTCCGCGACGACCGTGTCCTCGAACCGCTCGGACAGGTCCCACACGTAGTAGGGGATGCCGAGCACGTCGGCGGCGCGGCGCGCGTCGCCCGCGTCCTCGATCGAGCAGCACCCGCGCGAGCCGGTGCGGAACTGGTCGCGGTCGCGCGAGAGGGCCATGTGCACGCCGACGACGTCGTGCCCCGCCTCGACGGCGAGCGCGGCGGCGACCGCGGAGTCGACCCCGCCGGACAGGGCGGCGAGCACCCTCATGCCGCACCTCCCGTCGCGGCGGGCGCGCGCCGGGCGGCGCGCGGGCGCGCGGGCGCCGACGCGAGCCCCGCCGCACGCGCGCGGTCCACGGCGGCGGGCAGCGCGTCGAGCAGGCGCTCGACGTCCTCGCGCGTGGAGGTCGCGCCGAGCGAGAACCGCAGCGCGCCGCGCGCGTCCGCCTCCGCGACGCCCATCGCGAGCAGCACGTGCGACGGCTGGGGCACGCCCGCCTGGCACGCGGACCCCGTCGAGGCCTGCACGCCCACGGAGTCGAGCAGGTAGAGCAGCGAGTCGCCCTCGGCGCCCGGGAACGTGAAGTGCGCGTTGCCGGGCAGCCGGGCGGGGCGGTCCGCCCCGGGCGCGTCGGGCTCCGGGCCGCTGAGCACCGCGTCGGGCACCGCGCGGCGCACGCCCGCGACGAGCGTGTCGCGCAGCGTCGCCAGGTGGCGGGCGCGCTCGGGGCGCCGCGCCACGGCCTCGGCGACGGCCACGCCGAACGCGCGGATCGACGGCGCGTCGAGCGTGCCCGACCGCACCCCGCGCTCCTGCCCGCCGCCGTGCAGCACGGGCGTGAGCGGCGCGTCGCGGCGCGCGACGAGCGCGCCGACGCCGACGGGACCGCCGAGCTTGTGCCCCGAGACGGTCATCGCGTCGAGGCCGCTCGCGGCGAAGTCGACGGGCACCTGGCCCACGGCCTGCACGGCGTCCGAGTGCACCGGGATGCGGTGCGGGCGCGCGACCTGGACGACCTCGTGCACCGGCTGGAGGGTGCCGACCTCGTTGTTCGCCCACATGACCGAGACGAGGGCGATCTCCTCGGCGTGCTCGGCGACCTCGGCCCGCAGCGCGTCGAGGTCGACCCGGCCCTGCGCGTCGACGGGCAGGAGCACGATCTCCGCGCCCGCGTGCTCGGCCATCCAGAACGCCGGGTCGAGCACGGCGTGGTGCTCGACGGCGGAGACGACGACCCGGCGACGGCGCGGGTCCGTCGTGCGGCGGCCCCAGAAGAGCCCCTTGATCGCGAGGTTGTCGGCCTCGGTGCCGCCGGCCGTGAGGACGACCTCGCTCGGCCGGGCGCCGAGCGAGGCCGCGACGGCCTCGCGCGCCTCCTCGACCGTGCGGCGCGCGGCCCGGCCGGCGGCGTGCAGGGACGACGGGTTGCCGGTGTGCGACAGCTCGTCGACGAGGGCGTCGCGCGCGGCGGTCGACAGCGGGGTGGTCGCGGCGTGGTCGAGGTAGGCGACGCGCAGCCCGTCCGGCGTGCGCGACGCACCGGCGGAGGTGTCGGGAGCGTGGGTCACGGTCACCCAGTCTACGAACCGCGCGGGACCCGCGGTCCGCGGTGCGGTCGGCCGCTGGACATTCCGCCCGGACGCGCTACCTTGTCGGGACACCGTGCCCGAGCTCTCCTCGGGTGCGCCCACCACCGCAACGGCTCTCCCGACACCCCTGCCGTCACGAGGGCCCGAACGGCGTGCGGGGCCCCGCCCGCGACCCGCCGACCAGGAAGTGGCGCACGATGCCCGACGACGTCGTACCCGCCGCCGGAGGGACCGGCTCCGTGCCGATCGCCTCGGGCGGCCGACGGCTGCGCTGGGAGGACCTGCCGGCCGTCGTGCGCGACGAGATCGAGGCCGTCGCGGGCGCCCGGGTCGTCGCGGAGACGTCCGTGCCGTCGGGCTTCAGCCCCGGGCTCGCGTCCGTCCTCGAGCTCGACGACGGCCAGCGGCTGTTCGTCAAGGCCGCCCGCACGGCCGACGAGCCCGTCGCGGCGGACCTGCACCGCGCCGAGGCGAAGGTCGCGATGCACCTGCCGCCCCAGGTCACGGCTCCCCGCTTCGCGTGGGGCCACGGGGACGGCGACTGGATCGTCCTCGCCTTCGAGGTGGTCGACGGGCACGTGCCCGCCACGCCCTGGCTCCCCGACGAGCTCGACCGCGTGCTCGCGGCGCTCGAGACGCTCGCGTCCGTGCCCGGGGCGCGACGCCTGCGGCTGCGGCCGACGGGCCCCGACCTCGCGAACATGGCGACCGGGTGGCGCGCACTGCGCGACGACCCGTACCCGCCGCTCGCCGACCTCGTGCCCTGGGCCGCGCGGCACCTCGACCGCCTCGTCGACGCCGAGCGCAGCGTGCTCGTCGCGTGCGAGGGCGAGTCGTTCGTGCACGGCGACCTGCGCGCCGACAACCTGCTCCTCACGCCCTCGGCCGTGTACTTCGTGGACTGGCCGCACGCGTCCCGCGGGGCCGGCTGGCTCGACCTCGCGATGTTCCTGCCGAGCGTCGTCATGCAGGGGGTCGAGGGGGTCGTCGAGCCGGTGACGTCGTCCGCCGACGCCGCGCGCCGCGCGCGCGGCGGGGCGTGGGCCGCGGCGACGTTCCGCGCCCACCCGCTCGGGCGCGACGTGCACCCGGCGGACGTGCGCGCCGTCGTCGCCGGGATCGCCGGGTACTTCCTGCACTCCGCGCGCCTGCCGGCGGTGCCGACGATCCCGAACCTGCGCCCGTTCCAGCGCGCGCAGGGCGTCGCCGCCGTCGCGTGGCTCGAGCGACTCGGCCTCTGCGAGTCCTAGGACGCCGGCGGCGCCGGCCCCGCCCTGGGGACCGGCGCCGTCGGCGCACCGCTGCCCGGGCCGCCCGGGCGAGGCCTCAGTCCTGCCAGACCTGCACGACCGCCGGCCGGGGCCCGCGGAACGAGCCCGCCGGCACCGGCGCCCCGGGCGTGACGTAGTCCGGGAAGGACGACGTCTGCGCGGCCCACGTGCCGTTCTCGCCCGGGTGCTGCACCGCGACGTAGACCATGCGGTCGGGCGAGTCGACGACCGGGCCGCACGTCTCGGCCTCGCGCGGCACCGAGAGGAACTGCTGGACGTTGCCGCGCTCGCGCCCCGTGAGCGTGACCTTGAACAGCCCGTCGCACTTCTGGATCGTGCTCGGCTGGCCGTCCGTGGAGATCCACAGGTTGCCCTCGGCGTCGAACGCGAGGTTGTCCGGGCACGAGATCGGCGAGACCTTGTCCGCCGGGTAGCCGGAGAAGTACGTCGAGGAGTTCGTGGCCGGGTCGCCCGCGACGAGCAGGAGGTTCCAGCGGAACGTCCGGGCCGCCGCGTCGTCGCCGTCCTCGACGATCTCCACGACGTGCCCGTCCCGGTTGGTGTTGCGCGGGTTCGGCTCGGTGGCCGCCTCGACGCCGGCCGGGCCGCGCGAGGTGTTGTTCGTGCACGCGACGTACACGCGGCCCGTCACCGGGTTCGGCTCGACGTCCTCGGGACGGTCCATCTTCGTGGCGCCGACCGTGTCGGCGGCGACGCGCGTGTAGACGAGCACCTCCTCGACGGTCATGCCCGCGACGCGGCTGCGGCCGTCGACGACCAGCGGGACCCACTCGCCGCGGCCGTCGAACGCGCCGTCCGACGGCACCTTCCCCGACCCGTCGATCTCGGACGCCGGCGAGTCGCCGCGGAACCGTGCGACGTACAGCGAGCCCTCGGTGAGGAGCGACTTGTTGTGGCGCCGGGCGGAGTCGCTGTTGCCGTTGCGCATCGTGCGCGTCGAGACGAACTTGTACACGTAGTCGAAGCGCTCGTCGTCGCCCATGTAGGCGACCGCGTGCCCGCGGCGCGACAGGATGACGTTCGCGCCCTCGTGCTTGAAGCGACCGAGCGCCGTGTGCTTCACGGGCGCCTCGTCGGGCGCGTACGGGTCGATCTCGACGATCCACCCGAAGCGGTTCGGCTCGTTCTCGTAGCCCGGGGTGCGCGCGTCGAAGCGCGGCTCGTCGAGCTCCCAGCCGTACCCCGTCGCCGCGTCGCGCAGGCCGTAGCGCGCGTCGTGGCCCTGGCCCGACGTGCGGAAGTAGCCGTTGAAGTTCTCCTCGCCGGAGAGCACGGTGCCCCACGGGGTCGTGCCGCCCGCGCAGTTGTTGATCGTGCCGAGCACGCGCGTGCCCGACGGGTCGGCGGTCGTGCGCAGGAGCGCCGACCCCGCCGCGGGACCGCTCACGCGGAACGGCGTGCTCATGTGCACGCGGCGGTTGAACCGGCTCCGGCGCTCGTAGTCCCACGGCTCGCCGGTGCGACGGCGGCGCACCTCGACGACCGACATGCCGTGCGCGGCGCGCTCGATCGCGCGGCGCGTGGGCGCGTCGTAGGACGCGTCGAACATGATCTGCGGGTTCGTGTACTCGTGGTTCGTCACGAGCAGGCCGCGCGTGCCGCGGCCCGGACCGCGCCCGGGCGTGCGGCAGTTGGCGAGGTGCTGCGCGCGCTCGAACGGCAGGATGTCGAGGTAGTCGTTGTTGTAGCCGAACTGCAGCGCCTGCTGCTCCGGCGTCTGGCGCGCGACGTCGAACGGCGCGCCGCCCGGCAGGATCGGGTCGCCCCACCGGATGATCGGGCGCCACGCGTAGCCGTCGGGCACGACGAACGCGTCCGTCGCCGCGGCCTGCGGGGCGACGGGGCCGAACGCGAGGCCCTTCACGGGGCGTCCGCCGCCGTGGCCGCCACGGCCCGCGGCGAGGGAGCCCTGGGCCGCGGCGGGCGAGGCCGTGACCGTCTGGGCGCCGAGCACGACGGCGGCCGCGCCCACGGCGAGCCCGCCGAGGAGCGCGCGGCGCGACAGCGCACCGCTCGCGACGTCGCGGAAGTACTCGTTGTCGCTCGTGTTGGGCACGGCGTGCGAGCACGCGTCCGCGCACTTCAGGCGGCACGTGACGGGGCTGCGCTTGCCCCGCGCGTGCGGGGTGAGCGAGAGCAGCGGGCGCTGCTGCGGTGCGGGAGGGGTCGTCATCGGGGCGTCTCCACGGCTGGGGGGCCTCCTCGGGGAGTCGAGGAGTCGACCAGACGCTAGGAACGCCGGATGACGGGTCCTTCGCCGCAGGGCGTCCACCGGGTGAACTCTGGGTGCCCGTCGTGCGCGGGCGGCGTCCGCCGCCCGCGCACGAGGTCAGGCCTGGGCGTCCCGGTGCTCGCGGATCGCCTGCGCGGCCTGCGGGAGGACGTCGGCGAGGTCGCCCACGACGGCGAAGTCGGAGATCTCGAACAGCGGGCACTCCGGGTCGTTGTTCACCGCGACGACGACCTGCGAGGCCTGCATCCCGCCCCGGTGGTGCGGCGCCCCGGAGACGCCGGCGCCGATGTACAGGCGCGGGGCGACGGTCACGCCCGTCTGCCCGACGAACTGGTCGTGCCAGCCCTCGTAGACGGCGTCGCGGGTCGCGCCCACGGCCGCGCCGAGCGCGTCGGCGAGCTCGAGGACCGGTCCGAAGTCGCCGTTCGTGCCGCGCCCGCCCGTGACGACGACCGCCGCCTCGCCGAGCGCGGGGCGCCCGGCGCCGGACGTCTCGTGCACCGTGCGGGTCACGACCTTCGCGGCCGTCGCGGCCGGCGTGAGCGTGACGACGAAGCCGACCACGTCCGTGGCCACCGCCTCGGCGACCGGCTCGGGCGCGACGCTGTTGGCCCGCAGGGTGAGCACGGCGAGGTCGGTCGACACGGCGCTGCGCACGTCCCACGCGCCCGCGAAGACGCGCTTGTCCGCGACGACGCGCCCGGCGGCCTCGCCGTCCTCGGCCACGGTCACGCCCGACGCGTCGATCACGAGCCCGGCGCCCGTGAGGAACGCGAGGCGGGCCGCGGCCTCCTTGTTCGGGAACGACGACGTGAGCAGCACGACGTCGGCGCCGCTCGCGTTCGCCGCGGCCGCGAGCGCCTCCGCCACGACGGGCGTCAGGTGCGCGACGTCGCCGCCCACCCCGTGCCCGTCGTCGGAGAGCTCGGCCTGGCGCACGGTCTCGACCCCGTACGTGCCGAGCTGCGCGAGCACGTCGAGGCTCGGGGCCTCGAGCGCGACGGCCTCGACGCGGCCGATGCCGCGCGCGAGCGTGAGGAGCTCGAGCACGGGCGAGCGCAGCTCGGTGCCCGGGGTGTCGAGCAGGACGAGGACGGTGCGGTTCCCGGTGGGTGCCGCGGCGGTGGTTCCGGTCATGGTGGCGTCCTCTCAGACCAGGTCGTTGCGGATGAGGTACTCGGCGAGCGCGCGGCCGCCCTCCCCCTTGTCGACGACGATCTCGACCTCGGGCCGGGGCGGTCGCGGCGACGCGTCGAGCACGCGCGTGCGCGCGCCCGCGTCGCCCACCTCGGCCGGGTCGACGCCCAGTTCGGCGAGGCTCCACGCCTCCACCTGCTTGGTGCGGGCCGCCATGATGAGCTTGAAGTTCGGGAACCGCGGGTCGTTCGCGTGGTCGGTCACGCTCACGACGGCGGGCAGCGGCGCCTCGAGCACCTCGTCGACGCCGTCGAGCTCGCGCGTGACGCGGGCGGCGCGCGCGCCGGGCTCGCCGACGAGCTCGAGCGCGCCCGCGAGCGTGAGCTGGGGCAGGCCGAGCTCGGCGGACAGCAGCGCGGGGACGACGGAGCCGAGCCCGTCGAGCGCGGCCATGCCCGTCACGACGAGGTCGACCGGCGCCTCGTCCGCGAGCCGCCGCACGGCCGCGGCGAGCACGCGCGCGGTGCCGAAGTAGTCGGAGCCGGCGACCGCGTCGTCGCTCACGCGCACGCCGCGGTCCACGCCGAGCTGGAAGGCCTTCTTCACCGCGGCGTCGGCGTCGGGGCCCGCGACGGTGACGGCGACGACCTCGCTCGTGGCGCGCTCGTCCTCGGGGAGCTGCTCGACGAGCCGCAGCGCGGCCTCGAGGGCGTTCTCGTCGAGCTCGTTGAGCGTGCCCTCGTCCGGGCGGCGGACGACGCGGCCGCCCTCGAAGCCCCGGTCGGCATGGATGTCCGGGACGTACTTCACGGCGACGACGATCCGCATCGAGTGCTCACTCCCTGGGTGCTGGGCGACGGGCGGGCACGTGCCCGCCCCGCAACCGAAGCGTACCGGCGGGCGCACGACGGGGCCGGTGACACCCGCCACAATGGACGGGTGCACGCACCGTCCGACCCGCCGCGACCCGCCGGCCCCACCGTCCCGTCCACCGGCGCCCGGCGCACGGACCGCCACGCTCCCCCGCCCCCGCTCGGCGTCCGCGTCGCGGGCGACGGGGTCGACGTCGCCGTGCTCGCGTCCCACGCGACCGCCGTCGAGCTGTGCCTCGTCGACGTCGTCGACGCCGAGGCCCCGGGCGGGGAGGACGGCCCGGCCGGACCGCGGTTCCGCGAGCGCCGCGTGCCGCTCGAGGGCCCGGCCTTCGGCGTCTGGCGCGCGCACGTGCCCGGCGTGCGTCCCGGGCAGCGCTACGGCTTCCGGGTGCACGGTCCCTGGGACCCGGCCGCGGGTCTGCGCCACAACCCGGCGAAGCTGCTCGTCGACCCGTACGCGCGCGGGCTCGTGGGCGACCTCGTCGACCACCCCGCGATCCGCGGCCACGCGGGCGACGACCCGTACGGGCCCGCCGACCCGCGCGACTCGCTGCCGTTCGTCCCGCACTCGGTCGTCGTCGCCGAGCCGGGCGGCGCGCTCGCCCCGCGACCGCGCGTCCCCTGGTCCGAGACCGTCGTCTACGAGGCGCACGTGCGCGGGCTCACGCAGCGGCTCGAGGCCCTGCCCGAGCACCTGCGCGGCACGTACGCGGGCCTCGCGCACCCCGTGACGATCGAGCACCTGCGCGCGCTCGGCGTCACGACGCTCGAGCTCCTGCCCGTGCACGCGAACGTCCCCGAGCCGCACCTGCTCGCGCGCGGCGCCACGAACTACTGGGGCTACTCGACCCTCGGGTTCTTCGCGCCGCACGCCGCGTACGCGACGCGCGGCGCGCAGGACGCGGGGCCCGCCGCCGTGCTCGACGAGGTGCGCGGCATGGTGCACCTCCTGCACGAGGCGGGCATCGAGGTGCTGCTCGACGTCGTGCACAACCACACGTGCGAGGGTGGCGCCGACGGCTACCACCTGTCGTGGCGCGGCCTCGACAACGCCGTGCACTACCTGCACGACGGCGCGACGCCCGCACGGCTCGCGGACGTCACCGGGACGGGCAACTCGCTCGACTTCCGCCGCCCCGCCGTCGTCCGGGCCGCGCTCGACTCCCTGCGGTACTGGGCGGAGGTCGTGGGCGTGGACGGGTTCCGGTTCGACCTCGCGGTGACGCTCGGGCGCGGCGCGAGCGGGTTCGACGCCGACCACCCCTTCCTCGTCGCGCTGCAGACCGACCCGGTGCTCAGCGGGCTCAAGCTCGTCGCCGAGCCGTGGGACGTCGGGCCGGGCGGGTGGCGCACCGGGCAGTTCCCGCCGCCGATGGCGGAGTGGAACGACCGGTTCCGCGACGCGGTGCGCCAGTTCTGGCTCGCGGACGCGCGCGAGGCGTCCCACGGGCGGCCCGGCCACGGCGTGCGCGACCTCGCGACGCGCCTCGCCGGGTCGGCCGACCTGTTCGGCCACTCCGACCCGCCCCTCCTGCGCGGTCCGGTCGCCTCCGTGAGCTACGTGACGGCGCACGACGGCTTCACGCTCGCGGACCTCGTCGCCTACGACCACAAGCACAACCTCGCCAACGGCGAGGGCAACCGCGACGGGACCGACGACAACCGGTCGTGGAACCACGGGCTCGAGGGCCCCGTCGCGGACGTCACGCGCGCCGCGGGCGCCTCGGGGCCGGGCGGCTCGGGGCCGGGCGGCTCGGGGTCGGCACCGGGGAGCGGCGAGGCCGCGTTCGGCCCGGGCGTCGAGATCGCCCCGCTGCGCCGCCGCTCGATCCGCAACCTCCTCGCGACGCTCGTGCTCTCCGCGGGCACGCCGATGCTCACCGCGGGCGACGAGATGGGCCGCACGCAGCGCGGGAACAACAACGCGTACGTGCAGGACGACGAGACGTCCTGGGTGTCGTGGGACCTGTCCCCGTGGCGCAAGGACCTCCTCGCGACGGCCCGGTACCTGCTCGGGCTGCGCCGCGAGCACCCGGCGCTGCGCCCCGACGCGTTCTACACCGGGCGCCCGCGCCCCGGCACCGGCGTGCCCGGCGTCCCGGACCTCGTGTGGTTCGACGCCGAGGGCGAGCTCCTCGACCACGGCACGTGGCACGACCCGCACGTGCGCACGCTGCAGATGCTGCGCACCGCGCCCGAGCCGGGCGCGTGCGACGTGCTCGTCGTGCTCGCAGGGTCGCTCGACGCGGTCGACGTGACGCTGCCGGGCGCGCGCGCCGCGTCCGGCGGCGAGCCCGAGCGGTGGTCCCTCGCGTGGGACTCCGACTGGGAGCACCCCGACGACCGGGTCCCGGACCCGGACGGCCCGGGCGGTCTCGCGGCCGACGGCGCCCCGGTGGACGGGACGGCCCGCGCGGGCGACGTCGTCGTGCTCGAGCCCCTCAGCCTCCAGGTCTACCTCTCGCCCACCTCGCCGAGGTAGACCCTGGGTCCGCCGACGGAGAGCTCCGGTCGGCCGGAGCAGGGCCACGAGGCCACGCCGGGGCTATCTCCGAGGGGCTCCCGCGCGCGGCGGGCGTGCTCTAGTCTTCGCGCATGAGCGCCTCAGACGACGCCGTGGTCGTCCCCGGACCCCTCTCCTCCCCCGACGTGGTCGTCGTCGGGGCCGGTCTCGCCGGCCTCGTGACCGCCACCGAGCTCACGGCCGCGGGCCACCGCGTCGTGCTGCTCGACCAGGAACCCGCCGCAAGCCTGGGCGGCCAGGCGTGGTGGTCGTTCGGCGGCCTGTTCCTCGTCGGCTCGCCCGAGCAGCGCCGCATGGGCGTGACCGACTCCGCCGAGCTCGCGTTCGACGACTGGCTCGGCTCCGCGCGGTTCGCGCCCGGCGCCGACCGCGGCGAGGGCCCCGACCGCCACGGGTACGCGTGGGCGCAGGCGTTCGTCGAGTTCGCCGCGGGCGACATGCGCCCCTGGCTGCACCGCAAGGGCGTGCGGTGGTTCCCGCTCGTGCAGTGGGCCGAGCGCGGCGGGTACCCGGCCCTGTCCGGCCCGGACGGCACGTCGGGCGCGCACGGCAACTCGGTCCCGCGCTTCCACGTGACGTGGGGCACCGGGCCCGGCATCCTCGAGCCGTTCGTCCGCGCCGCCCTCGACGCGCGCGCCGCGGGCCTCCTCGACATCCGGTTCCGCCACCGCGTCACCTCGCTCGTGCTCACCGACGGCGCCGTGACGGGCGTGCGGGCCGAGATCCTCGCCGACGACCCGGCCGAGCGCGGCGCGCCCTCCTCGCGCGACGTCGTCGACGACGTCGAGATCTCGGCGCGCGCCGTCGTCGTGACGTCGGGCGGCATCGGCGCGAACCACGAGCTCGTGCGCTCGCGGTGGCCCCGGGCGGCGGGGACGCTCCCTGCGCGCATGCTCTCCGGCGTCCCCGACTCGACGGACGGCCTGATGATCGGCGTCGCCGCCGACGCGGGCGCGGCCCTCGTCCACGAGGACCGCATGTGGCACTACCCCGAGGGCATCGCGAACCACTCCCCCGTGTGGACGGACCACGGCATCCGCATCCTGCCCGGACCGAGCTCGCTGTGGATCGACGCCGACGGCAACCGCCTCCCCGCCCCGCTGTTCCCCGGGTTCGACGCGCTCGGGGCGCTCCAGCACGTCACCGAGCGCGGCGACGACCACTCCTGGTTCGTGCTCAACAAGGCGATCATGGAGAGCGAGTTCGCGCTCTCGGGCTCCGAGCAGAACCCCGACCTCACCGGCAAGGACGTGCGGCTGCTCGCCCAGCGCGTGCTGCCAGGCGCCGTCGGCCCCGTCGCGCGCTTCGCCGAGCAGTCCCCGGAGTTCGTCTGGGCCGACACGCCCGAGGAGCTGGCCGCGCGGATGAACGCGCTCGTCGACGCCACGCCGGGCTCGCGCGGGCACGTCGACCCCGCGGCCCTCGCGCGCCTCGTCCACCTGCGCGACGAGCAGGTGCGCACCGGGCTCGGCAAGGACCCGCAGGTCGTCGCGACCGCGATGGCGCGGCGCTACCGCGTGGACCGGCTCATCCGCGTGTCGCCGCCCCGACCGCTCACGACGCCCAAGGACGGGCCGCTGCTCGCCGTGCGCCTGTCGGTGCTGACCCGCAAGACGCTCGGCGGCCTGTGGACCGACTCGTCGGCGCGCGCGCTGCGCGAGGACGGCACCGTGCTGCCGGGCCTGTGGGCGGCCGGCGAGGCCGCCGGGTTCGGCGGCGGCGGCGTGCACGGGCACCGCGCGCTCGAGGGCACGTTCCTCGGCGGCTGCCTCTTCTCGGGCCGCGTCGCGGGCCGGGCGCTCGCTGCCGAGCTCGGCTGACGGCACCGCCCCGGGCGCTCCGGCCGGACGTCGTGGGCCGTCGGCGCGGGCCGTCGGCGACGTGACCGCGAGGGTCGCGGTCCCGACCGCGCGGGCCGGCGTCCCCGGGCGGCCCCGGCGCGGCCGGTAGGGTCTGCGCACATGACCGTGCCCGACGACGCGACGCCCTCCGCGCACGACGTCACCCGGCTCGACGCCCCCGCGTGCGAGCGCGCCTTCCGGCGCAACGGCCTGCCGCTGCTCGTCGAGGGCCACCGGCTCGACCGCGACGTGTTCGGCCGCTCGGCGCCGTTCCTGCTCGTGGTGCTGCTCGCCGAGCTGTCCGGTGCGGTGCGGATGGGCTGGCCGGCGTGGGCGAACGTGCTCGCGCTGCTCGGCGGCGCCGCGCTGGTCGGGGCCGCGTACGCCGGGCTCAACGTGCTCCGCGGCCGGCGGTGGTCCACGCTCCCGCAATCGGTCGGCGTGCCCGAGCTCGCCTTCTTCGTGCTCGTCCCCGCGCTGCTGCCGCTCGTGTTCGGCGGCCAGTGGGCGGACGCGCTGCTCACCGTCGTCGGGAACCTCCTGCTGCTCGGGGTCGTGCGCGTCGTCGTCGGGTACGGGATCGGGTCGTCGCTGTGGTGGGGCCTGGCCCGGGTCGTCGACGAGCTCGGCGCGTCGTTGCTGCGGCTCGTGCGGCTGCTCCCGCTGCTCCTCGTGTTCTCCCTCGTGCTCTTCTACAACGCCGAGGTGTGGCAGGTGTTCGACCGCACGCACGGCATCGCGGACCTCGTGCTCGGCGGGTTCTTCCTCCTCCTCGTCGTGCTGTTCGTCGCGCTGCGCGTGCCCGGCGAGGCGCGCGAGGCGCTCGCCGACGCCGCCGCCGACGTGCCCGGCAGCGAGCGCGCCGCGCGGTTCAGCCGCGGACAGAGCGCCAACCTCGCGGCGATGATCGCGACGAGCCAGCTCCTGCAGGTGCTCGTCGTGAGCCTCGGCATGGGCGTGTTCTTCATGGCGCTCGGCACGCTCACCGTGACGCCCGAGGTGATGGCGCTGTGGGACGTCGACGGCGGCACGTGGGAGCGCACGTTCGCGCTCGCCGGCGGCCCGGGGGTCGAGGGGGCGGAGCTCGTCGTGACGCAGACGCTGCTGCGCGTCTCCGTCGCGATCGCCACGTTCACCGGGCTCTACTACGCGATCTCGGTCCAGGTCGACGCCGTGTACCGCGAGGAGTTCGTCGACGGCATCGGCACCCAGCTCCGCGACGTCCTGCGCACCCGCGCCCACTACCTCGACCTCCTCGCAGCGGACGCCGCGGCGCCGACGTCGTCGAGATAGCGGCGAGCGCGCGAGACAGAGCTCGCCGGGCTCTTGGTCGCGACGCCGGGTTCTCCCTCGCGGCGGTCAGCGCCCGTCGTGCCGGCGTCGCGCGAGCACGCTCCGCACCCGACGCACGAGCATGTCCCCGTCGGCGAGGTCCGCCCACGTCACGCGCAGCACGGCCCAGCCCGCCTCGACGAGCGCGTCGTGCCGCTGCTTCTCCGCGAGGAGCCGCGACGTCGGGTCCCCGTACGCGCCACCGCCGTACTTCACGGCGCCGTCGAACTCGACCGCCACGCGGAGCGCGACCCAGGCGAGGTCGAGACGGTACGTGCCGCGCCAGGTCTCGGTGGTCACGTTCGGCTCCGGGGCCGGCAGTCCGGCGTCGACAACGATCCAGCGCACCAGGCTCTCGCCCGGTGACTCGGACCGTCCGTCGGCGGCGGCGAGCACGCGGCGCGCCGTCCGCACGCCGCGACCGCCCGTGCTCTCGCGCAGCAGGGCGGCGAGCCGCACCGGGTCGGCCCCCGCGCGGAGCGCGGAGTCGGCCACGACGATCCCCCCGAGCGGGGAGAGCGACCGGGCGCAGTCCACGACGGTGCGCTCGAGCGACGTCACCGGGAGGCCGTCGACCAGCGCGGTGTCCTCCTCGCGCAGGGCGGCCCGGTGCCGACGGACGACCGGGTCGCTCGCGCGCCGCACGGACGGGGCGCTCCGCTGCATGACGTGCACCTCGCCCGCGAGCCGCCACGTCCAGAGGCCGTGCAGCACCGCCGCGGTCGTGTGGCTGAACCAGTGCTCGGTCGTGAGGCGCTCGGCGAGGGCCACCGCGTGGCGCACGACGAACGCCCGCCGGCGACGTGCCGCGGACCCCTCCTCGCCGGGCGCCACGTAGACGCCGCGCCGCGCCCGGACGAGCTCCCCCGCGCGGACGCGGGCGGCAATCTCCGCGCGGCGCGCGTCGGAGTACCGCACGACCGACGGCAGGCCGCCCGGCACGCCCCCGTCGTCCCGAGCGGGCGGTCGCGACCCGCCACCCTGGCGCGTGCCCCGTGACCGCGTCCGCTCCGTCGTCATGGGTCCAGCATCCCGACGACGGGTACCCGCCGCGAGGGCCCGCCCGAACCTGTGGACGACACCGGCCCGCCGCCCGACGCCCCGCCGCGCGACCGCTCTCCGCGAGGTCGACGCGAGCGCGCGAGACAGAACCCGCCGCGTTCTACCTCGCGACGCGCGGCTCTGTCTCGCGCACCCGGCGCGGGCGTCAGGCGTTGGCGACGAGGCCGAGCTCGGCGACGCTGGGCAGGCCGGCGTGCTTCGGCACGACCCGCACCGTGTAGCCGAACGGGCCGGACGCCTCGAGCACGACGTCGCCCGCGAACGCGTAGCGGCCCGCCTCGTACGTCTCCGCGAGCGCGAGCGGCTCGGCGGTGAACTCCTCGATGACGTCGGCCTCGGTGACGCGCCCGTGCACGACCTGCACCTCGACGTCGTCGGGGCCGAGGTCGCCGAGCGACACGTACGCGCGCACGGTGAGCCGGTCCCCGACCTGCGGCACCTCGCCGATGCCGCTGGAGTCGACGTGGTCGACGCGCACGCGCGACCAGCCGTCGCGCACGGACCGCTTCCAGTGCGCGAGCTCGCGCGCCGGGGCGAGGCCGTCGGCGGCGAGCACGTGACCGGCGGCGGCTGCGGGCGCGTAGAGGCGCGTGACGTACTCGGCGACCATGCGCGTCGCCTGGACCTTGGGGCCCAGGGTGGCGAGCGTGTGCCGCACCATCTCGAGCCAGCGCGCGGGCACGTCGTCGCCGTCGCGGTCGTAGAAGCGCGGCGCGACCTGCTGCTCGACGAGGTCGTACAGCGCGGCGGCCTCGAGGTCGTCGCGGCGGTCGGGGTCGTCGACGCCGTCGGCCGTCGGGATGGCCCAGCCGTTCTCGCCGTCGAACCACTCGTCCCACCACCCGTCGAGGATGGAGAGGTTGAGGCCGCCGTTGAGCGCGGACTTCATGCCCGACGTGCCCGACGCCTCGAGGGGGCGCAGCGGGTTGTTGAGCCAGACGTCGCAGCCCGGGTACAGCGACTGCGCCATGGCGATGTCGTAGTTCGGCAGGAAGACGATGCGGTGGCGCACCTCGGGGTCGTCGGTGAAGCGCACGAGCTGCTGGATGAGGCGCTTGCCCTGGTCGTCGGCGGGGTGGGACTTGCCCGCGACGACGAGCTGGACCGGTCGCTCGGGGTGCAGCAGCAGGGCCTTGAGCCGCGCGGGGTCGCGCAGCATGAGCGTGAGGCGCTTGTACGTCGGGACGCGGCGCGCGAACCCGATGGTGAGCACGTCGGGCGAGAGCACGTCGTCGATCCAGCCGAGCTCGGCGGGGCTCGCGCCGCGCTCGCGCCACGACCGGCGCACGCGGCGCCGCGCCTCGTCGACGAGCCGGCCGCGCATCTCGCGGCGCGCGGCCCACAGCTCGCCGTCGCTCACGGCGGCGCCCTCGCCGGGCGCCGTCCGCAGCCAGCCCGACGACGCGTGGTCGGCCGTGAGCTGGTCGAGACCGAGGCGGTCGGCCTCGAGGGCCGCGAGCGCCGGGTCGACCCACGTCGGGGAGTGGACGCCGTTGGTCACCGACGTGATGGGCACCTCGCGCGCGTCGAAGCCCGGCCACAGGCCCTCGAACATGCCGCGCGAGACCTCGCCGTGCAGGAGCGAGACGCCGTTGGCGCGCCCGCCGAGCCGCAGCCCCATGACGGCCATGTTGAAGACCGTGGGGTCGCCGCCGTCGTAGTCCTCGGCCCCGAGGGCGAGGATGCGGTCGAGGGGCAGGCCGTCGACCGCGGTGCCGTCGTCGCCGCCGAAGTACTGCGTGACGAGGTCGCGCCCGAACCGGTCGATGCCGGCCGGGACGGGCGTGTGCGTCGTGAACACGGTCGCCGCCCGGACCGCCTCGAGCGCCTCGTCGAACGTGAGCCCCTGCCCGACGAGCTCACGGATCCGCTCGACCCCGAGGAACCCCGCGTGCCCCTCGTTGGTGTGGTAGACCTCGGGCTCCGGGGCGCCGGTGAGCCGCGACCACAGGCGCAGCGCGCGCACGCCGCCCACGCCGAGCAGCAGCTCCTGCTGGAGCCGGTGCTCGCCGCCGCCGCCGTACAGGCGGTCGGTCACCTTGCGCGCGGCCTCGTCGTTGCCGGGCACGTCGGTGTCGAGCAGCAGCAAGGGCACGCGCCCGACCGCCGCGACCCACACGTGCGCGTGCAGCGTGCGCGCGCCCGGGAGGGCGAGCGAGACGCGCGCAGGTGTCCCGTCGTCCTCGCGCAGCAGCGTGAGCGGCAGGCCGTCCGGGTCGAGCAGCGGGTAGGTCTCGACCTGCCAGCCGTCGCGCGTGAGGGACTGGCGGAAGTAGCCGGCGCCGTACAGGAGCCCGACGCCGACGATCGGCACGCCGAGGTCGCTCGCGCTCTTGAGGTGGTCGCCCGCGAGGATGCCGAGGCCGCCGGAGTACTGCGGCAGCACCGACGTGATGCCGTACTCGGGCGAGAAGTACGCGATCGCGGCCGGGAGCGCGGTCCCCGACGCCGCCTGCTGCTGGTACCACAGGTCGTCCTGCAGGTAGCGGCGCAGGTCGTCCGCCGCGCCGCGCACGCGCTCGACGAACGCCGCGTCGTCGGCGAGCCCGGCCAGCCGGTCGGGGCCGAGCGCCCCGAGCAGCGCCACGGGGTCGCCGTGCACGCCCTCCCACAGCTCCGGGTCGATCCCCGCGAAGAGGTCGCGTGTCGGCGCGTGCCACGACCAGCGCAGGTTGTGGGCCAGCTCGTCGAGGTCGCGCAGCGCGGTGGGCAGCAGGGTGCGGACGGTGAAACGTCGGATCGCTCTCACGGGGACGAGACTACGGGCGCGCGGCGCCGACCACACCCCGTCCGTGTCACCCCGACGTAACGCTTGCATGAAATCTCAGGCGACCGTGCGGACGACCCGCCGGTGCTCTCGGGGTGCCCCGTCCCGGCGGCCCTCGATACGTTGTGCGTGTGACGTCGACCCCACCGGCCAGCGGTCCCGCCCGCTCCCGCACGCCCTCGCCCGCCCCCGCCGCGCCGATCGGCCGCATCCCCGTCCTCGAGGTCTCCCCCGTCGTCGAGGGCGGGCGCTGGCCTGCCAAGGCCGTGGTGGGCGAGATGGTGCCCGTCGAGGCCACGGTCTTCCGCGAGGGGCACGACGCCGTCGCGGCCACCGCGGTGCTCGTCGCGCCCGACGGCACCGAGCGCACCGCGCGCATGGTCGACGTCGCCCCGGGGCTCGACCGGTTCCGCGCGACCCTGCACCCGGACGCCCCGGGCGACTGGGCGCTGCGCGTCGAGGCGTGGAGCGACCCCTACGGCACGTGGGCGCACGACGCGACCGTGAAGATCGAGGCGGGCGTCGACGTCGACCTCATGCTCGCCGAGGGCGTGCGCCTGTTCGAGCGCGTGCGCGCCGAGGCCGTGCCGCTGCCGGGCCACGACGGCACGCCCGGCGTCCGCACGGCCGCCGACGACCGCACGCTCGCGGACGCCGCCGCGGCGCTCGCGGACCCCGGCCGGCCCGCGCTCGTGCGCCTCGCCGCGGCGACGTCGCCCGAGGTGCGCGACGTGCTCGGCCGCGCGCCGCTGCGCGACCACGTGACGGCGTCGGCCACGTACGGGCTGCGGGTCGAGCGCCCGCTGGCGCTCGCGGGCGCGTGGTACGAGATGTTCCCGCGCTCGGAGGGCGCGCGCCGGCTCAAGGACGGGCGGTGGCGCTCGGGCACGTTCACGAGCGCGGCGCGGCGCCTGCCCGCGATCGCGGGCATGGGGTTCGACGTCGTCTACCTCACGCCCGTGCACCCGATCGGCACGACGCACCGCAAGGGCCGCAACAACTCGCTCACCGCGCTCCCCGGCGACCCGGGCAGCCCCTACGCGATCGGCTCGAAGGACGGCGGCCACGACGCGATCCAACCGGAGCTCGGCAGCGAGCGGACGTTCCGCGCGTTCGTGCGCGAGGCGCGCCGCAACGGCCTCGAGGTCGCGATCGACCTCGCCCTGCAGTGCTCGCCCGACCACCCGTGGGTCGCGGAGCACCCGGAGTGGTTCACGACGCGCGTCGACGGGTCGATCGCGTACGCGGAGAACCCGCCGAAGAAGTACCAGGACATCTACCCGCTGAACTTCGACGACGACCCCGAGGGCATCTACGCCGAGGTGCTGCGCGTCGTGCGCGTGTGGATCGACCGGGGCGTCACGGCGTTCCGCGTGGACAACCCGCACACCAAGCCGCTCGACTTCTGGGAGTGGCTGCTCGCCGAGGTGCGCGCCACGAACCCGGAGGTCGTGTTCCTCTCCGAGGCGTTCACCAAGCCCGCGATGATGCACACGCTCGCGCGCATCGGGTTCCACCAGTCGTACACGTACTTCACGTGGCGGAACACGCGCGACGAGCTCGCGGAGTACCTCGCCGAGGTCAGCGGCGAGGCGGGCGCGTACATGCGCCCGTCGTTCTGGCCGACGACGCACGACATCCTCCCGCCGTACCTCCAGCACGGCGGGGTGGCCGGGTTCGCGGTCCGCGCCGTGCTCGCCGCGCTCGGGTCGCCGACCTGGGGGATCTACTCGGGCTACGAGCTCGTGGAGAACGTCCCCCGGCCGGGCGTCGAGGAGCAGATCGACAACGAGAAGTACGAGTACAGGCCGCGGGACTGGGCGGCCGCCGACGAGATCGGGATCTCGACGCTGCTCGGGCGCCTCAACGAGGTCCGGCGCGAGCACCCGGCGCTGCGCCAGCTGCGCAACCTCACCGTGCACCCGACGACGAACGACCAGGTGCTCGCGTTCTCCCGGCACCTGCCCGCCGAGCACTCGCCCACGGGGACGGCGGACACCGTCGTCGTGGTGGTGAACCTCGACCCGCACTCGCCGCAGGAGTCCGACGTGCACCTCGACCTCGCGGCCCTCGGCCTGCCCGCGCCGCCCGACGGCCACGACCCGTGGGCGCCGTCGTTCGTCGCGCACGACGAGCTCTCCGGCGAGAGCTACGCATGGGGCGAGAAGGTCTACGTGCGGCTCGAGCCGATGCGCCAGGTGGCGCACGTCGTGCACGTCAGGACGTCATGACGCCCGCCGCCGGGGACGGGACGACCTGGGTCGCGGGCATGCCCGTGGCGCGGGGCTCCGGGCCGGGCGCGGGGGCGGGCACCGCGCCCGTGCCCCCGGTCACGGCCCCGGTCCCCGTGTCCGCCCTGCCGCCGCGCCGTCAGCCCGTCGCGACGACCGACACCCGGCCCGGCCTGTCCGACGACCCGGAGTGGTACCGCACGGCGGTGTTCTACGAGGTCATCGTGCGCGCGTTCTCCGACTCGGACGGCTCGGGGACGGGCGACCTGCGCGGCCTCGTCGACCGCCTCGACTACCTGCAGTGGCTGGGCGTCGACGCGCTGTGGCTCCCGCCGTTCTTCCCCTCGCCGCTGCGCGACGGCGGCTACGACGTCTCCGACTACACGGCGATCGCGCCGCAGTACGGCTCGACGTCGGAGTTCGCCGAGCTCGTCACGGAGGCGCACGCGCGCGGCATCCGCGTCGTCATCGACCTCGTCATGAACCACACGAGCGACCAGCACCCCTGGTTCCAGGCGTCGCGCGCCGACCCGGAGGGCCCCTACGGGGACTTCTACGTGTGGAGCGACGACGACTCGCGCTACCCCGACGCGCGCATCATCTTCGTCGACACGGAGACGTCCAACTGGACGTTCGACCCGGTGCGGCGCCAGTTCTTCTGGCACCGGTTCTTCTCCCACCAGCCCGACCTCAACTTCGAGAACCCGCGCGTCGCGGACGCGATGCTCGACGTCGCGCGCTTCTGGCTCCAGATGGGGGTCGACGGGTTCCGGCTCGACGCCGTGCCCTACCTCTACGAGGAGGAGGGCACGAACTGCGAGAACCTCCCGCGCACGCACGACTTCCTGCGACGCGTGCGGCGGATGGTCGACACGGAGTTCCCCGGCCGGATCCTCCTCGCGGAGGCCAACCAGTGGCCGCGCGAGGTCGTCGACTACTTCGGCACCGAGGAGGAGCCGGAGTGCCACATGTGCTTCCACTTCCCCGTCATGCCGCGCATCTTCTACGCGATCCGCGACCAGCGGGCCAACCAGCTCCTCGAGATCCTCGCCGACACCCCCGACATCCCGGCGGGGGCGCAGTGGAGCACGTTCCTGCGCAACCACGACGAGCTCACGCTCGAGATGGTCTCGACCGAGGAGCGCGCGTCGATGTACGGCTGGTACGCGCAGGACCCGCGCATGCGCGCCAACGTCGGCATCCGGCGCCGCCTCGCGACGCTGCTCGACAACTCGCGCAAGGAGGTCGAGCTCGCGCACGCGCTCCTGCTCTCCCTGCCGGGCAGCCCGTGCCTGTACTACGGCGACGAGATCGGCATGGGCGACAACATCTGGCTGCCCGACCGCGACGCCGTCCGCACCCCCATGCAGTGGACCCCGGACCGCAACGCCGGGTTCTCCACGGCCGACCCGGGCAAGCTCTACCTGCCGCTCGTCCAGTCGCTCGTGCACCACTACGGCTACGTCAACGTCGAGGCGCAGCTCGAGCAGTCGACGTCGCTCCTGCACTGGGTGCACGGCATGCTCAAGGTGCGCCGCCGCCACCCCGGGTTCGGGACGGGCGACTTCGTGCCGCTCGCGTGCGACAACGAGTCCGTGCTCGCGTTCCTGCGCCGCACGCCCGACGAGACGCTCCTGTGCGTGGCGAACCTCGCCGCCACGGCGCGCTCGGCGGTCGTGCAGGTGGGGCACGCGGGCGCGAGCCTCACGGACGTGTTCGGCGGCGCGCGCTTCCCGCGCGTCGCCGACGACGGCACGGTCACCATGACGTGGGGCTCGCGCGACTTCTACTGGCTCGTCGTGGGCGGGCCGGACGACGACGACTGACCGCGGGACGGGCAGGGCGCGGCGACCCGTGGTGCCATGGGAGGCGACGCCCCCAGGACGAAGGAGACGCGTGGCTGCCCGACGGACCGACCTCCCCTCGCCGGAGCTCCTCGCGCTCCTCGACGGCTGGCTCCCCGCACGACGCTGGTACCCGGTCAAGGGCGTCGCGGTGCGCCACGTCCCGTGGCTCTCGTTCGCGCTCGACGTCCCGGCGCCCGCGGCGCACGGCGTGCCCGACGGCGCGTGGGACGGCGTGCGCGTCGTCCTGCACCTCGTGCGCCTCGTCGGCGACGGCGTGGACCTCGTGGTCCAGGTGCCCGTCGTGCTCGAGCCGCCCGCGCGCCCGGGGCCCGTCCCGCCCGGCGCGTCCACGACGCCGCTCGGCGAGGTCGTCGAGGACGGCGTGACGTGGGTCGTGCACGACGGCGCCGCGCACCCGGCGGGCTGGGCCGCGCTCCTCGCCGCGGCCACGTGGGAGCGGGCCGACGACGCCGCGCGCGCCGACCTCGGCGGGGCGCGCGCGCTCGCCGTCGAGCAGTCGAACAGCTCGGTCCTGCTGCCGGGCGCGGCGGGCGGCGCGATGCTCAAGGTCCTGCGCGCGATCGCGGTGGGGCCGAACCCGGACGTGACGATCCCGCGGGCGCTCGCCGCCGAGGGGTGGGGCGGCGTGCCGCGCCCGCTCGCGTGGCTCCCCGTGACGTGGGACGCGGACGACGACCCGCCCGGCGCGCACGGGGACGAGCGCTCCGCGCACCTCGCGATCGTCAGCGAGCTCGTCGACGGCGCGCGCGACGGATTCGACCTCGCGTGCGCGTACGCGGGGCAGGGCGCGTCGTTCGCCGAGCTCTCGGCCGACCTCGGGCGCGTCCTCGCGGACCTGCACGCGGCCCTGCGCCGGGCGTTCGACGTGGGTTCGCCCGTGGACGCCCGCTGGCTCGTCGCGGACCTGCGCCGGCGCGCCGACGAGGCCGTCGCGTCCTCGCGCGCGCTCGCCCGGCGCGCCGACGCGGTCGCGGCCTTCTGGGACCGCACCGAGGACCGGCTCGCGGGCGTGACGCGCGTCCCCGACGCGCTCCCCCGGCTGCAGACCGTGCACGGCGACCTGCACCTCGGTCAGGTGCTCCACGCCCGGCGCTTCGGGTGGAAGGTGCTCGACTTCGAGGGCGAGCCGCTGCGCCCCGTCGCCGAGCGCACCCGGCCCGACCTCGCGCTGCGGGACGTGGCGGGGATCGTGCGCTCGTTCGACTACGCCGCGGCGGTGGGCCGCGCCCCCGACCCGGGCTGGGCCGTGCAGGCGCGCGCGGCGTTCCTCGAGGCGTACGCGCGGGCCGACACCGCCGGGGTCGACCGCGCGACGTCCGAGACCCTCGTGCGCGCGCTCGTGCTCGACAAGGCGCTCTACGAGGTCGTCTACGAGTCGCGCAACCGGCCCGACTGGGAGCCCATCCCGCTCGCCGCCGTCGACCGGCTCCTCGCGGGGAACGGGTGACGCGCCCCCACGGGCCGACGTCGCCCGGTCCGCACGGCGAGCCCGTCTCCTGCGGACGCCGCGGACGTGGAAAGGTGGGGCCATGACCGGGTCCGACGCCTCCTCCACCCCGCCGCCCGTCGTCGCGCAGCCGGACGCGCTGGCAGCCGCCGCGTCCGGGCGGACGTTCGACCCCCACGCGGTGCTCGGCCCGCACCTCGCACCCGACCCGGACGACGCGCGCGCCGTCGTCCGCGTGCTGCGGCCCCTCGCGGACGAGGTCGTCGTCGTCACGACCGACGGCGAGCACCCGGCCGTCCACGAGCAGGACGGCGTGTGGGCCGCGGTCGTGCCGGTGGCCGTCGACGCGAACGGCACGCGGCACGCCCCCGACTACCGCGTGCGGGCGCGCTACGGGTCGCAGGTCGGCACCGTCGACGACCCGTACCGGTTCCTGCCGACGCTCGGCGAGGTCGACCTGCACCTGGTCCGCGAGGGCCGCCACGAGGAGCTGTGGCGCGTGCTCGGCGCGAACGTGCACACGTTCCCCAGCGTCCTCGGCGACACCACGGGCACCGCGTTCGCCGTGTGGGCGCCCAACGCGCGCGCCGTGCGCGTGCTCGGCGACTTCAACGGGTGGGGCCCGACCCACCCGATGCGCTCCCTCGGGTCGACCGGCGTCTGGGAGCTCTTCGTGCCCGGCGTGCGCGGCGGCGACCGGTACAAGTACGAGGTCCTCGGGCCCGACGGCTCGTGGCGGCAGAAGGCCGACCCGCTCGCGAAGTCCGCCGAGGTGCCGCCCGCGACGGCGAGCGTCGTCGTCGAGTCCGGCTTCGCGTGGTCCGACGACGCGTGGCTCGTCGAGCGCGCCGCGCGCGACCCCCACACGGGGCCGGTGAGCGTCTACGAGGTGCACCTGGGCTCGTGGCGCCAGGGGCTGTCCTACCGCGACCTCGCCGACCAGCTCACCGCGTACGTCGTCGAGCAGGGCTTCACGCACGTCGAGCTCCTGCCCGTCGCCGAGCACCCCTTCGGAGGCTCGTGGGGCTACCAGGTCACGGGCTACTACGCCCCGACGTCGCGGTTCGGCCACCCCGACGACTTCCGGCACCTCGTCGACACGCTGCACCGCGCGGGCGTCGGCGTGATCGTCGACTGGGTGCCCGCGCACTTCCCGCGCGACGAGTGGGCGCTCGCCCGGTTCGACGGCACCCCGCTCTACGAGCACGCCGACCCGCTGCGCGGCGAGCAGCCCGACTGGGGCACGTACGTCTTCGACTTCGGCCGCAACGAGGTGCGCAACTTCCTCGTCGCCAACGCCACCTACTGGCTCGAGGAGTTCCACGTCGACGCGCTGCGCGTCGACGCCGTCGCGTCGATGCTCTACCTCGACTACTCGCGGGCCCGGGCAGTGGCACCCGAACGTGCACGGCGGGCGCGAGAACCTCGAGGCCATCGCGTTCCTCCAGGAGGCCAACGCGACCGCGTACCGGCGCACGCCCGGCGTCATGATGATCGCCGAGGAGTCGACCGCCTGGCCGGGCGTCACGCGCCCGACCTCGGCGGGCGGGCTCGGGTTCGGGCTCAAGTGGAACATGGGCTGGATGAACGACTCCCTGCGCTACGTCGCCGAGGAGCCCATCAACCGCCGCTACCACCACCACGAGATCACGTTCTCGATGGTCTACGCGTACTCCGAGCAGTTCGTCCTGCCCATCAGCCACGACGAGGTCGTGCACGGCAAGGGCTCGCTCTACGGCAAGATGCCGGGCGACGACTGGCAGAAGCGCGCCGGCGTGCGCGGGTTCCTCGCCTTCCAGTGGTCGCACCCGGGCAAGCAGCTGCTCTTCATGGGCAGCGAGATCGGCCAGCACGCGGAGTGGGACGAGGGCCGGTCTCTCGACTGGGACGGCCTCGCCGCCGACCCCGGCCGCGCCGGCGTCCAGCGCGCGGTGCGCGACCTCAACGCGCTCTACCGGGCCACGCCCGCGCTGTGGGAGCTCGACCACGACCCCGCCGGGTTCGAGTGGCTCGACGCGGACGACGCCGGCCACAACGTCCTCGCCTACGTGCGGCGCGCGCGCGACGGCAGCGAGGTCGCCGTCGTCGTGAGCTTCTCCGGCACCCCGCACGAGGGCTACCGGCTCGCCCTGCCCCGCGGCGGGGCGTGGCGCGAGGTGCTCAACACCGACGCCGAGGCGTACGGCGGCTCGGGCGTCGGGAACCTCGGCGCGGTGCACGCGGAGGCGGTGCCGTGGAAGGGCCGGCCGCACTCCGTGACGCTGCGCGTGCCGCCGCTCGGCGCGCTCTTCCTCGTGCCGGCCTGACGTCGGGCCTCCGCTCGCCCTGGGTGGAGGGTGGGCTGCCTCCTCACCCTGGGTGGTGGGTGGGGTGGGGGCGCCGGGTCTACCATCCGCCGCTCGTGCCTCGCGGCTCCCGCCAGGCCCGCCACGCCCCGGCGCCCCCACCCCACCCACCCGTGCCACGTCACCTCGTGCTTCGCGACCGTCCTCGAACGTGGGTGCGGACGACGGCGGCCCGGTCACCTCGCGGGTGACCGGGCCGTCGTCGTGCTGTGCGCAGGCGCGGGGTCAGTACAGGCTGATGGCGAGGCGCTGGCGCGCCTTGCCGACGCGGGGGTCGGCCGGGCCGACGACCTCGAAGTAGTCGAGCAGGCGCACGCGCACCTTCTCCTTCGCGTCCGCGTCGGCGCCGGGCAGGAGGTCGAGCAGACGCCCGAGCGCGTCCTCGACCTTGCCGCCGAGCAGGTCGAGGTCCGCGACGGCGAGCTGCGCCTCGACGTCCGTCGGGGCGTCCGCGGCGGCCGTGCGCGCGGCGGCGAGGTCGGCGTCGCGCGTGCGCTGCAGGAGGCGCACCTGGGCGAGGCCGGCGACCGCGAGCGCGTCCTTCGGGTCCTGCTTGATGGCCTTCTCGTACGCGGCGACGGCCGTGTCGAGGTCGTCGCGCTCGATCGCGTCGTACGCCTCCTGGTGCAGCGGGGGCAGCTCGGGCTCCGGCTCCGGCGCGGCGAGGTCGTCCGCCTCGGCGTCCGCGCCCGTGCCGTCCTGCGCGGGGACGCGGCCCGTGACGCCGTTGGCCTCCGCCGCCTCGAGCACCTGGTCGAGCACCGCGCGCACCTGCTCGACGGGCGCCGCGCCCTGGAACAGCGGCAGCGGCTGGCCCTGCAGCACGGCGACGACCGTCGGGACGCCCTGCACCTGGAACGCCGCGGTGATCTGCGGGTGCGCCTGGGCGTCGACGCGCGCGAGGAGGAAGCGGCCCGCGTACTCGTCGGCGAGCGCGCCGAGGTCGGTGCCGAGCTGGGCGTTGGCCTGGTCCGTCGGGATCCACAGGAGGACGACGACCGGGTACTGCGTCGAGTCCTGGACGAGCTGCGGGAACGTCTCGTCCGTGACGTCCACGACGAAGCCGCCCGCCGCGGGGGCGCCGCCCTCCGTGCCCGGCGGAGGCGCCTGCGGCCGGGTCAGGGCGGACAGGTCGACCGCGCCGCGCACGTCGAAGGGCTGGGTGGGTTCGCTCATGGGTGCATCCTACGGAGACCTCAGGAGTTGGCGATCGACGTCGCGACGTGCTCCGTGCCGAGGACGAGCACCTGCTCGCCCGAGTCGGCGGGCGGCACGTAGATCGCGACGACGTCGTCGTACCCGACCTTGAGGACGTTCGAGGCGTCCTCGTCGCCGAAAAGCGCCTTCTCCGTCTCGGTCGACGGCGGGACGACGGCGCCCTCCTCGGCCGTCATCGTCTCGCGCGACGTGAGCGTGCCGACGACGAGCGCGCCGCCGTCCGCCGTGCGCACCGCCCGGACGGCGTCGTCCTCGTCCGGAGTGAACTTCAGCGAGTACTTGCCGTCGGCCGGCTTCAGCGCGTCCCGCCACAGCTTCGACCGCTCGGCGAGCAGCGCCCGGAACGAGTCGTCGGGGAACGTGTCGGCGAAGCTCGAGCGCGAGCCGAGGTTGAGGACGTCCGCGTACTGCGCGATCGCGTCGGTCGGCGAGACGAGGAGGGAGTCGTCGTCGGGCGCGACCGCCTCGCTCCCGATCTCGGGGGCGGCGAAGCTCGGCAGCGTGGTGTTGGGGAACAGGCGTACCCAGCCCCACAGCTTGTACGGCTTGCGGGCCGTGGCCTGCTCGTACACCGTCAGGCGCGGCGACTGCATGCTCTCGGGCTGCACGCTCACGGCGTACGACGTGCGCGGCCACGTCTGGGTCGTCGGGATGACGACCTGCTGCACCTCGGACGGGAGCTCCGTGACGAGGTCGGCGTCGCCGCGCTCCTTCGCGACCTCGAGCTGGCTCGTGCGGATCGTGAGCGCGGGACCCGTGACGCGGGCCTTGAGGCCCTTCGGGTCGTTCTCCTCGCTCGCCGCCGCGAGCACCGCGCCGACGTCCTCGAGGACCGCGGTCTCCTGGCCGTCGTCGAGGACGGGCTGGGGGCTCGCGGGCGTGGCCTCGGGCTCGGCCGTGGGCAGGGGCGCGGCGCAGCCGGCGAGGAGCAGGGTGCCGGCGGCGGCCGCGGCGACCGCGAGGCGGGCGCGGTGGAAGGGGGGTCCGTGGCGTCGGGTGGTGCTCATCGGGAGGTGTCCTTCGTCTCGTCCGTCTCGTCGCTCGTCGTCCCCGGCGCGGACGACGTGCCGGCGCCGAAGCCCCAGGTCCTGCGCCACGCGTCGGCGCGGGTCGCCGCGCTGTCCTGCTCGGTGGGGTGCGACCGTGTCGGGTCCACGACGGGCTGCGCCGCCGTCTTCGGGCGCCGCTCGCGCGGCACGATCGGGATCTGCCCGGTGAGCCACGCGCGCCGGGGCTTCGGCGCCCGGCCCTGCTGCTGGGCCAGGCGCTCGGCCTCCTCCCGCTCGCGCAGCTCGCGGCGGGTCAGCAGGCGCACCTGGGCGGTGTCGGTCGAGGTCTCGGCGGGCGCGCCGCCCTCGTCCGGGCCCGACGCCGCGGGCTCGGACGGCGCCGGCACGACCGGGGTCGCGGCCGTCGCGGACCGGCGTCCCGACGTCTGCTTGCGCTTCGGCCGCAGGCTCGCGGCGCCGATGCCCAGGCCGAGCAGGACGAGGACGGCGCCGCCGACCACGCCCGGCCACAGGAGCGGGGTCTCGACCTCGCGCGGCCAGGAGAGCTCGATCGTCGGCGCGACGGCCCCCTCGCCCACGCCGGCCGCGAGGAGCTGCCAGCGTCCCGGGCGGTCGGACCAGCGCAGCGTGACCGACCCGGTCCCGGTCGTCTCCGCGAGCCACATGTCGGACCCGGCGGGGTCCGGCCCGACGACGGGCTCCTCCTCCGCGGGCGTCTCGCCCTCGGCCGGGGTCTCCTCGTCGGCGGCGGGCGACTCGCCGTCGGCGGGTGTCTCCTCGTCGGCGGCGGGCTCCTGCTGCGCGGCGACGGCGGTCGTCGCGAGGGTCTCCCAGTCGGTGAGCCCCGTCACGGTGCCGTGGGCGTCCTCGCCGACCCAGCCGGTGACGTCGACGTCGCGACCGATCGCGAGGGTCACCTGCTGCTCGCCCGGCACGGTCGCGCGGATCGTCACGTCGTCGTCCACGAGGTCGAGCACCCCGGGGTCGGTGACGAGCATCGTGCCGTCGCCGGTGTACGCCGTGGTCGCGGCGACCGTGTCGCTGTCCCGCCAGACCGTGGCGGACGCGACGCCGAGAGCGGCGGCGACGAGCCCGACCACGACGAGGACGGCGGCGATGATTCGTTGCAGCACCGAGCTTCCCTTCGTCGATCGACGTTCCAGGATAGGTGCGATCGGCTCTCCCGATCGACCGTCGGCGGCCTGTGGACGATCCCTCACCAACCGTTCACGCCATGGCCGCGCGCCGCTCCCACGACCTCACGCCGGGCGCGCGTGCGCAGCCTCGCCCGGGCCGTCCGGGCGGCGCGGGACCGCGTCCCGGGCACGCCTCCGCACGCCATACCGGGTATTCAGGACAGCGCCCGGGGCCGTATCCTGGCCACGAGCGTGGGGTCGTGGCGCGGGCCGCCGCACGCCGCCCACCGCCGGAGGGGCAGACCCCTGGCGGTGGACATCCATCGACGCACGACACCGGAGGTCATCGACGTGTCCGACGAGCGCACGCTCTTCCCCATCACCATGCGCGGCTACGACCGCGTCCAGGTCGAGGCCCAGCTCGCGAAGCTGGAGAAGGCGCTCGAGGACGCCCGCGCACGTCTCGAGTCCTCGGACGCGCGCGTCATGCAGCTGACGACCGAGCTCGGGGACTCCCAGCGCCAGCTGCGCGAGTCGGACCGCCCCTCCTACGCAGGCCTCGGCTCGCGCATCGAGCAGCTCCTGCGCTCCGCCGAGGAGCAGTCCGCCGACATCCTGTCCCAGGCCAACTCGCAGGCGGCCGACGTCATGGCCCGCGCGAAGCTCTCCGCCGGCCAGGTCCGCTCCCGCGCGGAGAACGAGGTCGCCGAGCTCCTCAACAGCGCGCGCCTCGAGTCCGAGGAGATCCGCTCGACGAGCTCGGCCGAGACCGAGAGCACCCTCGTCGCCGCGCAGCGCCGCGCCGAGGAGCTCGTGGGCTCCGCGGAGCGCGAGGCCGCGCGCATCCAGAGCGCCATCGCGACGGAGGAGAGCGAGCGCCGCGCGTCGCTCGAGCGCGAGCTCGGGACGCTGCGCGCGTCCGTCGAGCGCGAGACCACCGAGCTGCGGGTCACGACCGAGCGCGAGGCCGCCGAGCTGCGCGCGCGGGTCGCGGCCGAGACCGCGGCCCAGCGCGAGGCCGCCGACCGCGAGACGGCCGAGCAGCTCGAGAACGCCCGCCGCGAGGCGCAGCGCCAGGTCGACGAGGCCCAGCGCAAGGCCACGGAGGCGGCCAACACCGTGACGTCCGAGATGGAGCAGCTGCGCGACCAGGCGCGCACGGCGCTCGCCGACGCCGAGCTCGAGGTCGTCCGCCGTCGCGAGGAGGCGGAGCGCGAGAACGCCGAGCGCCACGCCACCGCGAAGGCCGAGACGGAGAAGCTCGTCACGACCGCCGAGGAGCACGCGGCCGAGGCCGAGAAGCGCGTCGCCCTCGCGCTCGAGCAGGCGGAGAAGGTGCGCTCCGAGTCCGACGCGTACGTCAAGGACCTCATGTCGACGGCCCGCCGCAACGCGGACCGCATCGTGGCCGAGGCGCGCGAGTTCGCCGACCAGACCGTCGGCGACGCGAAGATCGAGGCGGAGCAGCAGCGCGCCGTCGCGCAGCGCCAGCTCGAGGACCTCACGCGCCAGCACGACTCGATCAACACCTACCTCGACGAGCTGCGCGGCCTGCTCGGCGACCCGGGCGAGGGCGCGAAGCCCGCCCAGCGCTCGGCCTCGGTCCCGTCCGGCACCCCGGCCCAGCAGGCGCGCGCCGCGCAGCTGCTCACGGCGGAGTTCCCGGTCGTGCGCGAGGAGGCGGCGGAGGCCGACGAGGCCCCCCGTCCCGCCAAGGCTCCCGCCAAGGCCCCGGCGAAGGACGACTCCGACGCGCCTGCCACGGCCTGACGTGACCGGTCCCGACCCTCGGTCCGCCGCCGACGCCGACGCCTGGCGCCGGCAGCGGACCGAGGCCGCGGAGCACCAGCAGCGCGAGCTGGACCGTCGTCGCGCCCAGGAGAGCGCCGCGGCGCGCGTGCTCCTCGCCGACTTCGTGGAGCGGGCGCGCGAGCGCGGGCTGGAGCCCGAGCCCCTGCGTGCGCGCTCGTTCGACGGCACCGCGACCTACCGGACGCCCGTGCGCGGCTGGTACGTGCGGCGCAACCGGTCGGTCGCGGTCGGGACCGACGGCGAGTTCTACGTGCTCGGCGTGCCCGGGAGCCTCGTCGCGCGGCTGCGCGGGGCCACGCTCACGCCGTCCGACCCCCCGCTCGTGCTGGGCAAGGGCGGGCGCGACGGCGAGTCCATCGACCTCGCGGACGCCCTCGCGCTCGTCCTCGACGGCGGGTGACGCCCGGGCCGGACACGGCGGACCGGTCCGCCGCGCCGACCGGTCCGCCGCCCGTCAGGCGGACGCGCGTGCCAGGAGGTCGCCCAGCGCGTCGGCGACCGCCGCCGGCTCCTCCACCGCGCTCATGTGCCCCGCGGCGGGCACCACGACGAGCTGCGCGTGCGACGCGGCGGCCGCCATGTGCTCCGCCTCGGCGACCGGCGTGACCGTGTCCTCCTCGCCGACGACCACGGCGACCGGTCCCGGGAAGCCGGCGAGGACGTCCGTCCGGTCGGGCCGGGCCGCCATCGCCCGCTGGGACCACGCGATCCCCGCGGGACGCTGCGTGCGGATCCACTCCTCGAGCCGCGCGGTGAGATGGGGGCGGACGGCCTTGCTCGTCGCGCCGAGGAGGGCGGCGGGCATGCCGAGGACGGCGTCGACGGTCCCCGAGCCGGTCACGGCGTCGGCGACGCGCAGCCGGTTCGCGCGCGCCTCCTCGGTGTCCGCGGTCGACTTCGTGTCCACGAGGCCGAGGCCCACGACGAGCTCCGGGTGGCGCTCGGCGAGCGCGAGCGCCACGTAGCCGCCCATCGAGAGCCCGCCGACGACGGCCCGCGTGATCCCCGCGGCCGCGAGGGCGTCGGCCGTCGCGTCGGCCGCCGCCTCGACCGACGCCGGCTCGGGTCCGACCGGGCTCTCGCCGAGCCCGGGAAGGTCGACCGCGACGACGGTCGGCTCGCCGGGCAGCGAGGCCACGACGTCTGACCACATCCGGTGGTCGAGCGGGAAGCCGTGGAGGAGGACGAGCGGCACGCCGCTCCCCTCCCGCAGCGAGATCGTCTCGAGCCGTCCCTGCGTCGTCACGTCGTCTCCTGTCGTCGGTGCGTCGTCGTGCGTCCGTGCCCCACGCTGCCACGGACGCGGGCACCACGCCGTGACGGGCGGCTCAGTCCGCGACGCCGTCCGCCCGGCTCGCGTCGTAGCTCGCCTGGTCGGCGGCCTCGGTGTCCTGGTCGGCGGAGCGTGCCGCGTCGGCGCCCGCGCCGTCCCACGTCGTCGGCAGCGGGAGGGGGTGGTCGGGCAGCACGTGCCCGACGATCTCGTCCAGCACGCGCCGCACCGACGGCTCCCCCACCCACAGGTGCTTCGCGCCCTCGACGCCGATCACCTCGGCCTGGCGCACGCGCGCGAACCGTCGCCGCGCCTCGTCGGGCCGCAGGTAGTCGTCGAGCTCGGGGACCAGCACGACCAGCGGCTTGCCGAACGCGTCCCACCGGTCGAGGTCGTCGTCCGTCGCCCGGTGCAGCGGCGGCGAGAGGAGGATCGCGCCCTCGACGGCCGGGTCGGCGCCGTGCTTGAGCGCGAGCTCCGTGCCGAACGACCACCCGACGAGCCACGGCCGCGGCAGGTCGTGGAACTCGGCGTACTCGATCGCGGCGGCGACGTCGAAGCGCTCCGCCTCTCCCCCGTCGAACGCGCCCTCGCTCGTGCCGCGCGGCGACGACGTGCCGCGCGTGTTGAACCGCAGCACGGCCAGGTCCGCGAGCGCGGGCAGGCGCCACGCCGCCTTGCGGTACACGTGCGAGTCCATGTACCCGCCGTGCGTCGGCAGCGGGTGCAGCGTGACGAGGGTCGCCGCGGGGTCGCGGCGCTCCGGCAGCGCGAGCTCGCCGACGAGGGTCAGCCCGTCGGCGGTGTGCAGCTCGATCTCCTCACGACGCGCCGGCAGGACGGTGAGGGAACGGATCGGCTCGGCGGCGGACGAGGACGTGTCGCGGGCGGCGTCGGGTGAGGTGCTCATCGGGTCCGAGCCTAGTTCGTCCGCCACCGGGAGCCGGGTGTGGCCGGCGTGGTCCGCAGGACTCGGGCGGGGTCAGCGGGGCCGACGACGCCCGCGCGCCTGCCAGCACGCGGAGTGCCAGTGGCGGCGCTGCTCGAGCGCGGTCTCGGCGCCGAAGAACGAGTCCTCCTGCCACGCGACGACGTGCCCCGTGCCGGGTGGGATGGTCTGGTTGCAGCCCGGGCACAGGTACGGCTTGTCGCCGCCGCGCACCGTGCGGACCGTCCACTCCCCGTCCGCCCCGGACTCGCGGCGCGCACCCCCGAGGGCGCGGTCGAGGTCGAGGGGCGGGGGCTCCGCACCCCAGGGGCGCTTGCGGGACGGTCTGCGGGACGGCACCGTCCCATCATCACCCGAGCGCGGTCGCCGGTCCGCCCCGGACCGGGCCCCGAGGCTGTCAGCGAACGCCCAGACCGTGCCGCTAGAGTGTCACGGCCGGTGCTGCACCCGGCGTCCCGGCCCGCCCGAGGACGTCGCCGGTGCGGCGCGAACCCGACGGCGCGCGCGTCGTCCCCCCGACCGAAGGACCTTCTCCGTGAAGCACCGCACCCTGCGCGGCGTCGCCGCGCTCACCCTCGGCGCCTCCCTCCTGCTCGCCGGCTGTGCGTCGGACGACGGCGGGTCGGGCGACGAGACGTCGCCGAGCCCCTCGGCGAGCGACGCGACCACCGCGTCGCCCGAGGACCTCGCCGCGCTCGAGGCCGTCACGGTCACCGGTGAGCCCGGCGAGGAGCCGACGCTCGAGTTCGAGGCGCCCCTCGAGGTCTCCGCCCCCGTCACGAGCCTCCAGGCGGAGGGCGACGGGACCGAGCTCGAGGAGGGCATGCAGGTCTCGATGCACTACGTCGCCTACACGGGCGCCGACGGCGAGCGCGCGGGCTCCACCTGGGAGGGCGGCGACCCGCAGACGTTCACGCTGGGCGACCCGCAGTTCGACCTGCTCACCGAGCCGCTGCTCGGCCAGAAGGTCGGTGCTCGACTCCTCTTCGCCGGCCCGGACGCCCAGGGCGGCACCGTGGTCAACCTCATCGAGGTCGTCGACGCCAAGACGATCCCGACGCGCGCCGAGGGCGAGGCCGTGACGCCCGAGGAGGGCCTGCCCACCGTCACGCTCGACGACACCGGCAAGCCGACGATCGAGATCCCCGAGGGCTACGAGGCGCCGGACGAGCTCGTCGTGCAGACCCTCATCAAGGGCGACGGCCCGGAGGTCACCGAGGACCAGAGCGTGACGGCGCACTACACCGGCATGCTGCTCGACGGCACCGTCTTCGACTCGTCCTGGGACCGCGGCAGCCCGAGCACGTTCTCGCTGCAGGGCGTCATCCCCGGCTGGACGCAGGGCCTCGCCGGCCAGACGGTGGGCAGCCAGGTGCTGCTCGTCATCCCGGCCGAGCTCGGGTACGGCGAGCAGGGCAGCGGCGAGACCATCCCGCCGAACTCGCCGCTCGTCTTCGTGGTCGACATCCTCGCCGCGGAGTGACGACCGTGCCGCGGCAGCACGCCGCGGCATGACGCGCAGGGCCGCTCCCCGTCCGCGGGGGGCGGCCCTCGTCGTCCGCCCGCGTCCTCCCGACCGGGCCCGCGCCGCGCGGTCGGAGCCTGTCCGACGGCGACGCTCGCCGTCCGGTCGGTGCCTGCCCGGCCGCGACGCTCGCCGTCCGGTCGGTGCCTGCCCGACCGCGACGCTCGCCGTCGGGGCGCGCGCAGCACGACGTAGTCTCGACGCATGACGGAACCCTCGACGCACGCCCCGCCCGCCTCGCCCGACGCCCCGCCGGAGCGTGAGGTGCTCACGTGGGAGACGTTCGGCGTCGCCGCGCGCGAGCTCGCGGAGCAGGTCGTGGCGAGCGGGTTCCGGCCCGACGTCGTCGTCGCGGTCGCGCGGGGCGGGCTCCTGCCGGGCGGCGCGGTCGCCTACGCGCTCGGGACGAAGGGCGTCGGCACGCTCAACGTCGAGTTCTACACCGACATCGGCCAGACGCTCGCCGACCCGCGCGTCCTGCCGCCGCTCATGGACACGTCGGACCTGCCGGGCGCGCACGTCCTCGTGGTCGACGACGTCGCCGACTCGGGCCGCACGCTCGCCCTCGTCATGGAGATGCTCGGCGAGCACGGCGCGGAGGCGCGGTCGGCGGTGCTCTACACGAAGCCGCGCACGATCATCCAGCCGGACTACTCGTGGAAGGACACCGACCTCTGGATCACGTTCCCGTGGTCGGCCGACCCGCCGGTCGAGGGCGCGCAGCCCCGCCCCGCCGACTGACCCGCCGGCAGGTCCGGACCTCCGACCGCACCCGGCGGGCCGAGCATGCGCCTGGCACCCGCCGAACATGCGCCTGGCTCCCGATCCGGGCTCGAAACGGGCCTCAACCACATGCTCGGCGCGGGGCGGTCCCGTCGCGGCGGTCTCGTCGCGGCGGTCTCGTCGCAGCGCTCACGACGACGGCCGCCGTCCCTCGCGGGGCGGCGGCCGTCGTCGTGAGCGGGTCCGGGGTCAGAAGTCCCAGTCGTCGTCCTCGGTGTTCACGGCCTTGCCGATGACGTAGGACGAGCCGGAGCCGGAGAAGAAGTCGTGGTTCTCGTCGGCGTTGGGCGACAGCGCCGAGAGGATCGCCGGGTTGACGTCGGTCTCGTCCTTGGGGAACAGCGCCTCGTAGCCGAGGTTCATGAGCGCCTTGTTCGCGTTGTACCGCAGGAACTTCTTGACGTCCTCGGTGAGCCCGACGCCGTCGTAGAGGTCCTCCGTGTACTGCACCTCGTTGTCGTACAGCTCGAAGAGCAGCTCGAACGTGTACGCCTTGAGCTCGTCGCGCTCGGTCGGCGAGAGCTTCTCGAGGCCCTTCTGGAACTTGTAGCCGATGTAGTACCCGTGCACGGCCTCGTCGCGGATGATGAGGCGGATGAGGTCGGCCGTGTTCGTCAGCTTCGCGCGCGACGACCAGTACATCGGCAGGTAGAAGCCCGAGTAGAAGAGGAACGACTCGAGCAGCGTGCTCGCGACCTTGCGCTTGAGCGGCGAGTCGCCCTTGTAGTACTCCATGACGATCTCGGCCTTGCGCTGGAGGTTCGGGTTCTCCTCCGACCAGCGGAACGCGTCGTCGATCTCGCGCGTCGAGCACAGCGTCGAGAAGATCGACGAGTAGCTCTTCGCGTGCACCGACTCCATGAACGCGATGTTGGTGTACACCGCCTCCTCGTGCGGCGTGATCGCGTCCGGGATGAGCGACACCGCGCCCACGGTGCCCTGGATCGTGTCGAGCAGCGTCAGGCCCGTGAACACGCGCATCGTGAGCTGCTGCTCGGACTCGGTGAGTGTGTGCCACGACTGGATGTCGTTCGACACGGGCACCTTCTCGGGCAGCCAGAAGTTCCCGACGAGCCGGTCCCAGACCTCGAGGTCCTTGTCGTCCTCGAGTCGGTTCCAGTTGATCGCGCTCACGCGATCGATGAGCTTGAGCTTGCCGGTGGGCGACATCTGCCTTCTTCTCTCCTGCTGACCCCGGACCGACCGGGACGATGACATGGGACGGACCCTACGCCGTCGAGCACTGCTGCACGACGGCCGGGGCGAGCCGACGACGAGCGGCCGGCGGGGAGGCGCGCGCGGGTCGTGGCGGGCCTGGCGGGAGCACCGCGAGGAACGAGCGGTGCGGACGGTAGACCCGCGCGCGCCTCCCCAGAGGTCGCGACGGCAACCACAATGGTTGCCTCAGGCGACTACAGCATGCAGCTGACGCAACCCTCCACCTCGGTCCCCTCCAGGGCCATCTGGCGGAGACGGATGTAGTACAGCGTCTTGATGCCCTTGCGCCACGCGTAGATCTGCGCGCGGTTGACGTCGCGCGTCGTGACCGTGTCCTTGAAGAACAGCGTGAGGCTCAGGCCCTGGTCGACGTGCTGCGTCGCCGCGGCGTAGGTGTCGATGATCTTCTCGTACCCGATCTCGTACGCGTCCTCGTAGTACTCGAGGTTGTCGTTCGTCAGGTACGGCGCCGGGTAGTAGACGCGGCCGATCTTGCCTTCCTTGCGGATCTCGATCTTCGACGGCACCGGGTGGATCGACGACGTCGAGTTGTTGATGTACGAGATCGAGCCGGTCGGCGGGACGGCCTGGAGGTTCTGGTTGTAGATCCCGTGCTCCATGACGGAGGCCTTGAGGGCCTTCCAGTCGTCCTGCGTCGGGATGTGCACGCCGGCGTCGGCGAAGAGCCGGCGCACGCGGTCGGTCTCCGGCTCCCACACCTGGTCGGTGTACTTGTCGAAGTACTCGCCGCTCGCGTACTTCGAGTCCTCGAACCCGCCGAACGCGCGCCCGCGCTCGATCGCGAGCCGGTTGGAGGCCGCGATCGCGTGGTAGGCGACCGTGTAGAAGTAGATGTTCGTGAAGTCGACGCCCTCGGTCGAGCCGTAGTGGATCCGCTCGCGCGCGAGGTAGCCGTGCAGGTTCATCTGGCCGAGGCCGATCGCGTGGCCGGACTCGTTGGCGCGCTTGATCGACGGGACGGACTCGATGCTCGTCTGGTCCGAGACGGCGGTGAGCGCGCGGATCGCGGTGTCGATGGACTTCGCGAAGTCCGGCGAGTCCATCGTCTTGGCGATGTTCAGCGAGCCGAGGTTGCACGAGATGTCGCGGCCGACGTGGTCGTACGAGAGGTCCTCGTTGAACGTCGACGGCGTCGAGACCTGGAGGATCTCGGAGCAGAGGTTCGAGTGGGTGATGCGGCCCTTGATCGGGTTCGCCGCGTTCACCGTGTCCTCGAACATGATGTACGGGTAGCCCGACTCGAACTGCAGCTCGGCGATCGTCTGGAAGAAGTCGCGGGCCTTGATCTTCGTCTTGCGGATCCGCGAGTCGTCGACCATCTCGTCGTACTTCTCGGTGATCGAGATGTCCGCGAACGGCTTGCCGTAGACGCGCTCGACGTCGTACGGCGAGAAGAGGTACATGTCCTCGTTCTTCTTCGCGAGCTCGAACGTGATGTCCGGGATCACGACGCCGAGCGACAGCGTCTTGATGCGGATCTTCTCGTCGGCGTTCTCGCGCTTGGTGTCGAGGAACCGCAGGATGTCGGGGTGGTGCGCGTGCAGGTACACCGCGCCCGCGCCCTGGCGCGCGCCGAGCTGGTTCGCGTAGGAGAAGGAGTCCTCGAGCAGCTTCATCACGGGGATGACGCCGGACGACTGGTTCTCGATGTGCTTGATCGGCGCGCCGTGCTCGCGGATGTTGCTGAGCAGGAGGGCGACGCCGCCGCCGCGCTTGGACAGCTGGAGCGCGGAGTTGATGCCGCGCGCGATGGACTCCATGTTGTCCTCGATGCGCAGCAGGAAGCAGGACACGGGCTCGCCGCGCTGCGCCTTGCCGACGTTGAGGAACGTGGGGGTCGCGGGCTGGAACCGGCCCGAGATGACCTCCTCGACGATGTCGAGGGCCTGCTGCTCGTTCCCGTCGGCGAGGCCGAGCGCGACCATGCACACGCGGTCCTCGAAGCGCTCGAGGTAGCGCTTGCCGTCGAACGTCTTGAGCGTGTACGAGGTGTAGTACTTGAACGCGCCGAGGAACGTCTCGAACCGGAACTTCTTGGAGTAGGCGAACTCGAAGAGCGACTTCACGAACTCGCGGTCGTACTTCGCGAGGACGGCCGGGTCGTAGTACTTGTTCTCGACGAGGTAGTCGAGCTTCTCGGCGAGGTCGTGGAAGAAGACCGTGTTCTGGTTGACGTGCTGCAGGAAGTACTGCCGCGCGGCCTCACGGTCCTTGTCGAACTGGATCTCGCCGTTCGGCCCGTAGAGGTTGAGCATCGCGTTGAGCGCGTGGAAGTCGAGCTGCGCGCTCGCGAGCGGCACCTGCGTCGCGGTGACGGTCGCGGACCCGCCGTCCGAGGTCACGCCGGAATCTGTGACTGTCGTTGCCAAAATCGTCCCAATCCGTCGCGGACGCGCGCGGCGTCCTCGGCTGTTCCCAGGAGTTCGAAGGCGTACAGGTAGGGCACCTGGCACTTCGCGGAGATGATGTCGCCGGCGATGCAGTAGGCCTCGCCGAAGTTGGTGTTGCCCGCGGCGATGACGCCGCGGATCAACGACCGGTTGTGCACGTCGTTGAGGAACTTCACGACCTGGCGCGGGACGGCTCCGCCCTCGTTGCCGCCCCCGTAGGTCGGGACCATGAGCACGTACGGCTCGTCCACCCGGAGGAACCCGTCGGTGGGTCGCAGCGGGATGCGCCGCACGTCCATGCCGCGAGCCGGCAGGTCCAGCCGCTGGACGAAGCGGTGCGTGTTCTCGCTGACGCTGGAGAAGTAGACGAGCGACCCCACGGGGACGCACCTCCGTCCTGCTCTGCCTGCCGCCTGCTCGTGCGCTGTGCCGGGGCGGTGTCCCGTCCCGGCGGTGGGGCGGGCCGTCTCCGGCCCCGCCCCGGTGCCGGTCGCGTCAGGCGACGACCGGTGCGACCTTCTGCGCGAGGGCGTTGATCTGGTCGGGACGGAACCCGGACCAGTGGTCCTCGCCGGCCACCACGACGGGCGCCTGCAGGTAGCCGAGGCCGCGCACCAGCTCGAGCGCCTCGGCGTCCTGGCTGATGTCCACGACGGTGTACTCGATGCCCTTCTTGTCGAGAGCGCGGTACGTCGCGTCGCACTGAACGCAAGCCGGCTTGCTGTAGACCGTGACGCTCATGGTGGTGACTCCTCGCTTCTCGTCCTGGGCCCGGTCCTCGGGGAGGGAGAAGAGTCTCTGACCTCGAAGGACACCGCTGGAACTACGTCTGTGTGATTCCCCGGAGAGCCTTCGCCCCCTGGGTGTGCAACCACTATACCTAGTGGTCGACGGCGCGCGACCGCACTAGATGTCGTGGTCGAACTTCACCCGTCGACGTGTGCTAGAGGCCATGGATCCATGGTCCCAGGCCCCTCTGACACGACTCCCGGAGGGTTCGTCCACAGCCGTTCGTCCACCGCTCGGAGGCCGTCGATCGGCGCGTTCTCGCGCTCCACGAGGTGCCGTCCACAGGGTGGGGACGACGTCGGTCCACACCCTGTGCGAGGGCGTGGAGGGGCCACCGGGGCGCCCCCGGGACGCCCCGCAGGCACGCGACCAGGCCCGGCGAAACATCTCAATCCCGGCACGACGGGCATCGAACGGTCGGCGTGTCGCGACGCCGACGTGGCGTACGCCATGCGCGGGGGTCCCGCGCCGCCGCCCGAATGGCCGGCCGACGGTCGCGGAGGCTGCCGCCGGGTCACCCGGAACAGGTGATACGACGTCCACCGCGGGCGGCGGACGATGGCCCCGTCAGAGGTCCGCGACGGCGCCGAGGAGGCGGTCGAGATGGAGCCAGACCCGATGCCCGCGAGGGCGACCGCCCGGGGGCGGGCGACATGAGCGCCGCGGACGCCTCGGCCGGCGAGCCCCTGGTGCCGGCTGCCGCCGGGACCCGGGCCAAGGTGCCGGCGAGCACCTACATCTCGTGGGTCGCCCTGGCCATGATGACGACGAGCTCCGTCGCGAGCCTGCGCGCGGCGCCGACGATGGCCGTCTACGGCCTGGCGTGCGTCTTCCTCTACATCGTGCCGGCCATCGTCTTCCTGCTGCCCACGTCGCTCGTCTCCGCCGAGCTGGCCTCCGGGTGGCGCGGCGGCGTCTACAAGTGGGTCTCGGAGGGCATCTCGAAGCCCATGGGGTTCCTGGCGGTCTGGTGCCAGTTCGCGATGACGATCTTCTACTACCCGAGCCTGCTCGGGTTCGTCGCGAGCACGCTCGCGTACGTCATCAACCCGAGCCTCGCGAGCAGCGGCGTGTGGACCGCGATCGTCATCGTCGTCGTCTACTGGTCGGGCGTGTGGGTGTCGTCGCGCGGCACCAAGGGCGTCGCCGGCCTCGCGAGCGGCGGCCTCATCATCGGCACCATCGTCCCGGGCGTGCTGCTCGTCACGCTCGGCGTCGTGTTCCTCGGGCAGGGCAACCCGTCGGCCGCGCCGATGGACGCCGAGCACCTGCTGCCCGCGTGGGCCGGGCTGTCCAGCCTCGTGCTCATCGTCAACAACTTCCTGTCGTACTCCGGCATGGAGATGAACGCGGTACACGTGGGCTCGCTGCGCAACCCGGCGCGCGAGTTCCCGCGCTCGATCTTCCTCGCGATGGGGATGGTGCTGCTGATCTTCATCCTCCCCGCGCTCGCCATCAGCTGGGTCGTCCCCGCCGAGCAGCTCTCGCTCACCGCGGGCATCATGCAGGCGTTCGACGCGGTGTTCGCCTACTTCGGCTCGCAGTGGCTCACGCCGATCATCGGGATCATGCTCGTCACGGCGTCGATCGGCGGCATGCTCACGTGGCTCGCGGGACCGTCGAAGGGCCTGCTGCTCATCTCGCGCCAGGAGGGCTACCTGCCGCCGTTCCTGCAGCGGCTCAACAAGAACGGCGTGCAGCAGAACATCCTCGTGACCCAGGGCGTCGTCACGACGTTCATCGCCCTCGGCTACGCGCTGATCCCGAGCGTCTCCAGCGCCTACTGGATCTTCTCGGTGATCACCACGCAGGTCTACCTCATCATGTACCTGCTGATGTTCGTCGCCGCGGTCCGGCTGCGCCGCAACCATCCCGACCACCCCCGCGGCTACCGCGCCCCGCTCCTGGGCGCGCTGTGCGGCGTCGGCTTCGTCGCCTCCCTCGCCGCCCTGCTGGTGGGCTTCGTCCCGCCGTCGCAGTTCGCGTCGGGCAGCGCGGGCGCCTATCTCCTCATCGTCGCGGGCGGCGCCCTCGGCCTGGGCCTCCTGGTGCCGTACCTCTTCTACCGGGCGCGCAGGCCGTCGTGGAAGCTCCCGGACGCGGCGGTGCAGGACGAGGAGGTGAGCGAGTCGTGACCGAGATCCCGGAGCGGCAGTCACGCGGCGAGCGCCGGACCCTCTACGTCGTCGCGAGCGTCGTCGTCGTGCTCCTCGTCGTCGTCGCGCTCGTCCTCCACGGCTCCCGCACGACGTCGGCCGAGGCCGACGCCAAGGCGGACCAGCTGATCGCCGCGCTCGCCGCGGCCGGCGCGCCGACGCCGGACCAGGACCAGGTCGTCGCGCTCCTCGGCGACGACGGCGGCGCCACGTGCGAGGACCCGACGGGCGCGCTGAGCAAGGCGACGCTCCTCGGCCGCCTCGTCAACGGGGCGAGCGGTCCCGGCATGCGCCCGGTCATCGCCGACAACCGGGTCGTCACGGGCCAGCTCCTCATCATCGAGGTCTACTGCCCCGACGAGCTGCCGGCCTTCCAGGAGCTCGTCGACGGCCTCCACCTGGACGGCACCGTCAGCGGCTGACGGCGACGCACGGGAGGACGCACGCGGCGCGTGCCGTCCTCCCGTGCGTCCTGCCCGTCTCAGTCGGCCGCGACGGGCGTCGCCGACGTCGGCAGGGTGTGGGACGTCGACGCGGCGGCCGCCGCCGCGTCGTGGACCGTGCCCCGCGCGGTGCGGTACCGGCGGCCCATGACGACGGCCATGAGGAGACCGAGGACGCTGAGCCCGGCCATGACCCAGGAGGCCGCGCCGAGGCCGGACGCGACGGCGTCGGCCGTGGAGGCGCCGTCCGCGGTGCGCCCCGCGATGACCGCGGCGTAGATCGACGCCGCGACCGCGGTCGCGACGGCCGCCCCGACGTAGCGGGCCATGTTCGAGACGCCCGACGCGGCACCGACCTCGTTCGCCGAGACGCACGCGGTGGAGGCCGAGGACGCGGGGCCGTTCGTGAGGCCCATGCCGACCGCGATGGCGACGAGGGGCAGGACGAACGCGGCGTACCTCCAGTCGGACTGGACGAGCCCGATGGCCGCGAACCCCACGGCCGTGAGGAGGAAGCCCACCCCGATGACCTGGCGGCCCCCGATCTTCGCGGCGAGCCGCGGCACGAGCGGCGCCACCGCGACGAGGCCCGCGGTCGCTGGCAGCGTCGCGAGCCCGGCCTCGAGCGGGGTGAGGCCCAGGGTGGACGGGTCCTGGAAGTAGAGGCTCAGCAGGTACATGAGCCCGTTGATCGTGCCCGACCCGATGAGGATCGCGACGGTGGCGCCCACGAGGACCCGGTTGCGCAGCAGCGCGAGGTCGAGCAGAGGCACCTCGACGCGGCGCTCGACGACCACGAACAGCCACCCCGCGACCACGGCGACCGCGAAGCACCCGAGGGTCGCGACGGAGCCCCACCCCCAGTCGCTGCCCTTGCTCAGCGCGAGGATGAACGGCGCGAGCGTGAGCGCGACCAGCACGGTCCCCGCGTAGTCGATCGACCGGGACCGGCCGGGGTCGCGCGACTCCCCCACCACGACGTAGGTCAGGACGACGCAGACCGCGCCGACGACGGCGTCGACCCAGAACAGGCCCTGCCAGCCCGTGACGTTGACGAGCACCCCGCCGAGCAGCGGCCCCGCCGCCGCCCCGACCGCCGACGCGGCGCCCCACAGGGACACGGCGCGGAGCTGGGCGTCGCCGCTGTTGGCGACCGACAGCAGGCTCAGCCCGCACGCGACGATCGTCGCGCCCGCCGCACCCTGGACGAAGCGGCCCGCGATGACCATCCCGCCCGACGACGAGAGCGCGATCATCACGCACGACGCGACGAACAGCAGCAGGCCGAGCTGGAAGACGCGCTTGCGCCCGAACACGTCGCCCAGGGCCCCCGAGGTGACGATCACCGCGGCGCCCACCAGCGAGTACCCGGTGACGGCCCACTGGAGGGTCGTCACGCTCGTCCCCGTGTCCTCGCTGATCGCGGGCAGGAGGATGCTGACCGCCGACGTGTTGGCGTTGACCACCAGCGTCGACAGGCAGGTGGCGGCGAGCACCCCACCGGCTCTTCTCGTGACCTCGACGTCGCTCATGCCGCGACGCTAGGGGGACGCCGACGACGCGCGCCTCACCCCGGGCGGGCGAGACGGCCCCGGGCGGGGCGGGGTCGGGCGAGGCGGGGCCGGGCGGGGCCGGGTCGGGCGCGGGCACGACGAGGGCCCGCCCCCGGCCGGAGCCGGGGACGGGCCGTGGTGACCGCGAGGGGTCAGTCGAGCTCGTCCACCGCAGGCAGGTGCGACGTCGTCGCGAGGCGGCGGTACCAGTGCGCCGAGTCCTTCCACGTGCGCTCGAGGGTCTCGTAGTCGACGCGGATGATCCCGAAGCGGCGGTCGTAGCCGTAGCCCCACTCGAAGTTGTCGAGAAGCGACCACGCGAAGTACCCGCGCACGTCGGCGCCGGCGTCGATCGCGGCGCCCACGGCGTCGACGTGGTCGTGCAGGTACGCGACGCGGCGGTCGTCGTGCACGCGCTGCGTCCCGTCGGCCGCGACCGTCACCTCGTCCTCGAACGCGGCGCCGTTCTCGGTCACCATGAGCGGCTGGTCGGGGTAGGTCCGCGCGAGCGACACGAGCAGCTCGGTCATGCCGGCGGGCTCGATGTTCCACCCCATCGCCGTGTACGGGCCGGGCTGCTGCACGAACTCGACGTCGGTGACGCCGATCCACGGGCTGTGGCTCGACGCGCCGTGGCCGTCGTTCTCGGCCCGCTCGCCGTCGCCCGAGAACCGGCGCACGCGGACGGTCGAGTAGTAGTTGACGCCGAGCACCGAGACCGGGCGGCGCACGAGCTCGAGGTCGCCGTCGTGCACGAACGACCAGTCGCTCACGTGCGCGGTGTCCGCGAGGAGGTCGGCGGGGTACTCGCCGTCGAGGATCGGGCCGAGGAACGCGCGGTTGGCGAGCGCGTCGATCTTCCGGACCGCGTCGAGGTCGCCCTCGGACGTCGGGTCGTCGGGGCGGATGACGTGGAGGTTGAGCGTGACCGACGTCTTCACGTCGTCGCCGAGCTCGTCGCGGATCGCCGCGACGGCGAGCCCGTGGGCGAGGTTGAGGTGGTGCACGGCCGCGAGCGCCGCCGCGGGCTCGGTGCGGCCGGGCGCGTGCACGCCGGAGCCGTAGCCCAGGTAGGCGGAGCACCACGGCTCGTTGAGCGTGGTCCACGTGTCGATGCGGTCGCCGAGCTCGCGGGCCATGTGGCGCGCGTACTCCGCGAACGCGTACGCGGTGTCGCGGTTCGCCCAGCCGCCCGCGTCCTCGACCTCCTGTGGGAGGTCCCAGTGGTAGAGCGTGACGACGGGCTTCACGCCCTTCTCGAGCAGCGCGTCGACGAGGCGCGAGTAGAACGCGACGCCCTCGGGGTTGAGGGGGCCCGTGCCGCCCGGCTGGACGCGCGACCAGGAGATCGAGAAGCGGTACGCGCCGAGCCCGAGGTCGGCGATGTGCTGCACGTCCTCGGCCCACCGGTGGTAGTGGTCGTCGGCGACGTCGCCGGTGTCGCCGTTGAGGATGCGCCCGGGCGTGCGGGAGTAGGTGTCCCAGATGGACGGCGTGCGCCCGCCCTCGGCGGCGGCGCCCTCGATCTGGTACGACGCGGTGGCGGAGCCCCAGACGAAGTCCGGGGGGAACGCGCGGCCCGACGGCGCGGGCTGGGTGCCGGGGGCGGCCTCGGCGGGACGGGTGGTGGTGTCGGTCGTCACGAGATCCTCGCTGATCGGTGCCGGGGCCGGGTCGGACCCGCGGTCGGGCGGTGGTGGAACGGCGTGGTAGCGCTTCCACGCCGCTCCACCAGGGTACCCCTGTCAGGGCAGTGCGAGCGTCACGGCCCCCGGGCCGGTGGCCGACGCGGACGCCCCGTCGGCCTCGACGGACCAGTCCCCCGGCGCGTCGTCGGAGGTGACCGTGAGCACCGGCCCGGAGCGCCGCACGCGGAACGTCGCGGACACCCCGCCGGGGCGCGGGACCACGACGTCGCCCTCGTGGCCGTCGGGCAGCGCGAAGGCGTGCAGCGTGACGCCGTCCGCCCAGTCGTACTCGGGGTCGTCGTCGTGCGCGCCGACGGCCACGACGGTGCCCGGGCGCACGAGCACCGGGAGCGAGTCGAACCCGTGCGTCTCGGTGACCCAGCGCGGCCCGGTCACGGTCGCGGGGAGGGTCCCGGCGGGCCCGTCGGGGGCGCCGTCGACGAACCGGGTCCACGTGCCCTCGGGCACGTAGTACTCGACCTGGCCGTCGGCGCGGAACACGGGAGCGACGAGGAGCGCCTCGCCGAGCATGTACTGCGTGTCGACGACCGCGGCCGTCCGGTCCCCCGGGTGCTCCAGCACCATCGGCCGCATGACCGGCACGCCGTCGCGGTGCGCCTCCTCGCCGAGCCGGGCGAGGTAGGGCATGAGCGAGAGCTTGAGCCGCGTGAAGCGGCGCGTGACGTCGACCGCCTCGTCGTCGAACGCCCACGGGACGCGGTAGGAGTCGGAGCCGTGCAGGCGCGAGTGCGAGGAGAGCATGCCGAACGCGACCCAGCGCTTGAAGACCGCCGCGTCGGGCGTGCCCTCGAAGCCGCCGATGTCGTGGCTCCAGTAGCCGAAGCCGGAGAGCGCGAGCGACAGGCCGCCGCGCAGCGACTCGGCCATCGCGACGAACGTCGACTCGCAGTCGCCGCCCCAGTGCACGGGGAACTGCTGCCCGCCGGCCGTCGCCGACCGCGCGAAGAGCACGGCCTCGCCGGTGCCCCGCTCCTGCTCGAGCACCTCGAACACGGCCTCGTTGTACAGGTGCGTGTAGTAGTTGTGCATCCGCTGCGGGTCGGAGCCGTCGTGCCACACGACGTCCGTGGGGATGCGCTCGCCGAAGTCGGTCTTGAAGCAGTCGACGCCCTGGCGCAGCAGCCCGCGCAGCTTCTCCTGGTACCAGGCGCGCGCGTCGGGGTTCGTGAAGTCGACGAGCGCCATGCCCGCCTGCCACAGGTCCCACTGCCAGACGTCGCCCGCGGGCGTCGTCACGAGGTAGCCGCGCTCGCGCCCCTCGTCGAACAGGTGCGAGCGCTGCGCGACGTACGGGTTGATCCACGCGCTGACGCGCAGCCCCCGCGCGCGCAGCCGCGCGAGCATCCCCTCCGGGTCCGGGAAGGTCGCCGGGTCCCACACGAAGTCGCACCAGTGGAACCGGCGCATCCAGAAGCAGTCGAAGTGGAACACGCTCAGGGGCAGGTCGCGCTCGGCCATGCCCTCGACGAAGCGCGTCACGGTCGCCTCGTCGTAGTCGGTCGTGAACGACGTCGAGAGCCACAGCCCGTACGACCACGCCGGGACGCGCGCCGGGCGGCCCGTGAGCGCCGTGTACCGGCGCAGCACGTCCTTGGGCGTGGGGCCCTGGATCACGTAGTACTGCAGCGCCTGGCCCTCGACGGAGAACTGCGCGCGCGAGACGACCTCGGTCCCGAGCTCGAACGAGACGCGCTCGGGGTGCGCGACGAAGACGCCGTAGCCGCGGTCGCTGAGGTAGAACGGCACGTTCTTGTACGCGAGGTCGCTCGCGGTCCCGCCGTCCTCGTTCCAGACGTCGACGCTCTGGCCGTTCTTCACGAACGCCCCGAACCGCTCGCCGAGCCCGTACAGGTGCTCGCCCACGCCGAGCGCGAGCTGCTCGTGGACGTACGTGCGCCCGTCGGCGGTCGTCGCGACGCCGAGGCTGCGGTCGAGCGAGGACGTGAGCACCGTGCCGTCGGCCTCGAAGTCGACGTGCCACGGCCCGTCGGTCCGCACGCGCGCCGTGAGCCCGCCGGACGTGATCGTCGCCTCCGGCGCGCCGAGGAGCTCGGGCAGCGCGACCTTCGCGCCGGGCGTCGAGCGCTCGACGCGGAAGTGCGGCCCCGGGTCGCGGCGTCCGCGGTGGTGCTCGACGCGCACGCCGACCACGCCCTCCGCGGGCGCGTCGAACGTCACCGTGACGACCGGCTGGTTGAGCGTGTCGCCGCGCGTGGCGACGACGGCCGTCGGCGCGTGCACGACGAGGCGCTCGCCCTCGTCGACGACCTCGTCGATCGAGCGCGGGCGCAGCATGCTGACCCCGGGTCGCAGCTGCCAGTACCCGTCGGTGAACTTCATGGCGTCCTTTCGGTGGGGCGGTCGACCAGCGCGAGGACGTCGTGCGCGGCGAGGCGCGCGACGTCGTCGACCGGGCTCCCGGTGAGGAGGTCGAGACGGTGTCCGCCGACGGGCACGGCGACCGGCCCGTCGGTGTGGTTGAGCACGAAGAGCACGTCGCCGCGGCGGACCGCCTCGACGCCGGGCAGGCCGGACGCGCCGGTCAGCACGGGCGCGACGCCGGCGCTCGCGAGCGCCGCGTCGAGGACGTCCTCGAGGACGCGCCGGTCGGGGACCGTCGCGACGTACCACGCCTCGCCGCTCCCCCGCGCGTGCCGCGTCACCGCGGGCGCGCCCGCGAGGTGGCCGTGGGCGAACGTCGCGAGCACGGTCGCGCCGTCCGCCGCGAGGAGCTCGCCGAGCACCGTGGCCCGGGGCGCGTCGCCCGGCCGCCCCGCGGCAGCCGGACCCGCAGGCCAGCCCGGCGCGAGGTCGAGCGCGACGCCGTCGTCCGGCAGCGGCGCCCACTCCTCCCCGCTCGCGCCGAGGACGTCGCGCAGGAGCGCCGGGAAGCGGCCCGTGCGCACGTGCGCGTTCTCGTCCGCGACGCCGGTGAACGGCCCGACGACGAGCGTCGACCCCCCGTCCACGGCCGCGCGCAGCGCCGCGGCCCCGGCCTCGTCGAGGAGGTAGAGCTGGGGCACGAGGACCGCGCGGTACCCGGTCACGTCGCGGCCGGGCAGGACGAGGTCGCACGCGACGCCGCGGTCCCACAGCACGCGGTACCAGTCGCGCAGCTGCCCGACGGCGTCGAGGCGGTCGGTCGGGCGCGCGACCTCGCCGCTCGCCCACCACGACGGCCAGTCGACGACGAGCGCGACGTCGGCCGCGACGCGCCCGCCCACGACCGGGCCCAGGCGCGCGAGGTCGGCGCCGAGGCGGCGCACGCCGCGGTGCACGCGCGTGTCCGGGCCGGCGTGCGGCAGCATCGCCGAGTGGAACCGCTCGGCGCCCGCTCGCGAGGCGCGCCACTGGAAGAAGCACACGCCGTCCGCGCCGCGCGCCACGGCCTGGAGCGACTCGACGCGCGAGCGCTCGGGGGACTTCGGGAGGTTGTGCGGGCGCCAGCTCACCGCGCTCGTCGCGCTCTCCATGAGGAGCCAGGGCGCCCCGTCGCCCAGCGAGCGGACGAGGTCCTGCGTAAGCGCGGCGTCCGCGGGCGCGTGCGGGTCGCCCGGGTCGGGATAGGCGTCGTCGGCGACGACGTCGACGTCGCCGGCCCACGTCCACGGGTCGATCCCGCCGAAGAACCCCATGAAGTTCGTCGTCACGGGCCGCTCGGCGTCGTAGGAGCGCACGAGGTCGCGCTGCTCGCGGTAGAGCCCGAGGAGCTGGTCGGAGCAGAACCGGCGCCAGTCGAGGGCCTGCGAGGGGTTGCCGTGGTAGACGGTGCGGCGCGGCGGCACGATCTCGGACCAGCGCGCGTACCGCTGCGACCACACCGCGGTGCCCCACGCGGCGTTGAGCGCGTCGACGGTGCCGTACCGACGCTCGAGCCACGCCCGGAACGCCGCCGCCGCCTCGTCGCCGTAGCAGACCTGCCCGAACTCGTTGCCGACGTGCCACATGCGCACCGCCGGGTGGGAGGCGTAGCGCGCGACGAGCGCGTCGGTGATCGCGAGCGCGTGCTCGCGGTAGACCCGTGACGCCGGGCTGAACTGGTTGCGCGAGCCCGCGACGAGGCGCACGCCGTCGGCGTCGACGGGCAGGGTGTCGGGGTGCAGGACCCCGAGCCACGGGGGCGGCGACGCCGTGGGCGTGGCGAGGTCGACGCCCACGCCGTGCTCGGCGAGCACGTCGAGCACCTCGTCGAGCCACGCGAGGTCGCGCACGCCCGGGGAGGGCTCGTAGCGCGACCACGAGAACACGCCGACCGTCACGAGGTTGACGTGCGCCGCACGCATGAGGCGCGCGTCCTCGCGCCAGACCTCGGCGGGCCACTGCTCCGGGTTGTAGTCGCCCCCGAAACGGATCCCGTCCGCCGTGAGGGCCGCGAACCCCCTGTCCCGCGGGGTCGCGTCGATCGCGTTCGTCGGCACCGTCGCCTTCCTCCGTCGTCTCCCGACGACGACCGCGGCCGGGCCGGATCGTCGAAGCGTTTCAACACGCTAGCCTGTGAGCCGCGCCGTTGTCCAGGCCGTTCCGCGCGCACCCCGCGAGCCTCGGTGCGCGGACGCGCGGGAGACCGACGGGCGGCGCAGAACCGGCACGATCTTCCCGACGACGACAGGACCGCCCCCGTGCGCCACCCCTCCCGCCGCGACCGCTCCCCCGGCGCCGACGCCGCGCCGGGCACCGGCACGAGCCCGGCGTCCGAAGCCGTCGCCTCGGCATCGAGCGTCGAAGCGCTTCGGCCCCTCGTGCGTTCGCCCGCGCGCGGTCGCCGCGCGCTTCACCCGCCGCACCCGCGCGTGCCGCCGACCCGGCACCGCGCAGGCGCTACGGTTGCCCCCGAGAGGTCGCGCGGCCGTGGCGCTCCGGCCCGCCGTCCCGACCCCGTCACCTGAGGAGAGCCCGTGGCCACCATCGAGGACGTCGCCCGAGCCGCCGGCGTCTCCGCGTCGACGGTCTCCTACGTGCTGTCCGGCAAGCGCAGCATCTCCGCCCCGACCCGCCGGCGCGTCGAGAAGGCGATCCAGCAGCTCGGCTACCGCCCCCACGCGGGGGCGCGCGCGCTCGCCTCGGCCCGCACGAACGTCATCGCGCTCATGGCCCCCCTGCGCGCGGGCGTCGACGTCAACGTCATCATGCAGTTCGTCTCCGGCGTCGTGCTGCGCGCCCGCGAGCACGACCACGACGTCCTCCTCCTCACCCAGGACGACGTCTCGGGCGCCGAACGGGTGGGCTCCGGGTCGATGGTCGACGGCATCGTCGTCATGGACGTCGAGGCGCAGGACGAGCGCCTGCCGAGCCTCGCGCGGCTGCGCCAGCCGGCCGTCCTCATCGGGCTCCCGGCCGACCCGGGCACCCTGAGCTGCGTCGACCTCGACTTCGAGGCGGCCGGCCGCCTCGCGCTCGAGCACCTCGCGCACCTCGGCCACCGGCGGGTCGCGTTCCTCGGCCCGCCGCCCGAGGTGCTCGCCCGGCACACCTCGTACGCGGACCGCGTGCTGCGCGGGTTCGGGGGCGCGGCGCGCGACGAGGGCGTGGACGCCCGCACGGTCGAGACCCCGACGACGCGCGACGGCGTCGTCGCCGCGGTCGACGCGCTGCTCGACGCCGACCCGGGGCTCACCGGGCTGCTCGTGCACAACGAGGCGGCGCTGCCGCACGTGCTCGCCCGGGTCGCCGAGCGCGGCCTGCGCGTGCCCGACGACGTGTCCGTCGTGACGATCAGCCCGGCCGAGGTCGCGGCCGCCCAGGTCGTCCCCGTGACGGGCATCGACATCCCCGCGGAGCGCATCGGTCACGTCGCCGTGGACATGGTCATGGCGCGCATCGAGGACGACGAGCCCGCCGAGACGCGGCTCCTCACCCCCGTGCTCGTCGACCGGGGCTCGACCCGCGCCCCCGCCTGACGCCCGCCCCCCGCGCACGCGACGGCCGGACGGCGCAGGGGCGCGCGCCGTCCGGCCGGTCCGCACCGGGGTCACCCCTTGATGGCCCCGAAGATCACGCCCTTGGTGAAGTGGCGCTGGACGAACGGGTACACGACGAGGATCGGCACGACGGCGAGCACCATGATCGCCATCTTCACCGGCAGCCCCGTGACCGCCCCGGTCGCGACGTCCACCTGGCCCGTGCCGCTGCCCGGGAGCGTGACGCCCTGGAGGACGTACGAGCGCAGCACGAGCTGCAGCGGCCACTTGGTGTTGTCGTTGATGTAGAGCATCGCGTTGAAGAACGCGTTGAAGTACCCGACGCCGTAGAACAGCGCGACGACCGCGATCGCGGCCTTCGACATCGGCGCGACGATCTGCGCCATGATCCGCCAGTCGCCCGCGCCGTCGATGCGCGCCGCGTCCGTGATCGACGCGTCGATCCCCATGAAGAAGTTCCGCAGGATGAGCACGTTGAACGCGGAGACGGCTCCCGGCAGGATCAGCGCCCAGTAGCTGTCGATGAGCCCGAGGTTGCTCACGAGCAGGTACGTCGGGATCATCCCCGCGCCGAAGAACATCGTGATGAGGAAGACGAACAGGATCGGCCGGTGCCACAGGCTCGACGGCCGCGACAGCCCGTAGGCCGCGAGGATCGAGACCGTCGTGGAGAGCACGGTGCCGACGGTCGTCACGAGGATCGACACCATGGCGGCGCGCGTGACGATCCCGCCGGACAGGATCTGCTGGTAGGCCGCGGTCGTGAACTCGCCCGGCACGACGACCATCCCGCCGGAGCGGTTGATGTCGGCCTGCGTCGAGAACGACGTGAGGACGACGGTGTAGAGCGGGAACAGGACGACGAGGACGATGAGCAGGAGCGAGAGCCCCTTGCCCGTCTGCGCGAGCGGGTGCGGCGTGCCCTCCCAGGCCGCGCGGTGCGGCGAGCGGCGCCGGCGCCGGCGGGGCGCCGCCGTCGGCGGCGCCGGGAACGGCACCGCGTCCGGATGGCTCAGGGGGCCCTGACCCGTGTCGTTCGTGATGCTCATGACTTCTTGTACACCCCTGCCTCACCGAAGACGTGCGCGAGCTTGTTGGCGCCGAGGACGAGCGCGAGCGAGACGAGACCCTTGACGAGCCCGGCCGCGGCCGCGAACGACCAGTCGCCGTACACGACGCCCTGGTAGTAGACGAACGTGTCGATGACCTCCGAGGCCTCGGCCCCGACCGCCCCGCGCTGGAGGATGAGCTGCTCGAACCCGACCGTGAGGGCGTCGCCCAGGCGCAGGATGAGCAGCAGGATGATCGTCGGCCGCAGCGCGGGCAGCGTGATGTGCCACGTGCGGCGCATCCGCCCGGCGCCGTCCATCGCGGCCGCCTCGTGCAGGGCCGGGTCGACCGTGCTCAGCGCCGCGAGGAAGATGATGATGCCCCAGCCCGCGTCCTTCCAGACCGACTGCATCGTGATGAGCAGCAGGAAGGTGTCGGGGTTCGTCATGAGGTCGAACCCGGTGTAGCCGTGCTCCGCGAGGACCCGGTTGAGCAGGCCCGCGCCGCCGAAGATCTGCTGGAAGATCGTCACGACGAGCACCCACGAGAAGAAGTGGGGCAGGTACACGATCGACTGGATCGTCGTGCGGATCGCGGGCGTGACGACGCTGTTGAGCAGGAGCGCGAGCGCGATGGGGATCGGGAAGTAGAACACGAGCTGGAACGCCGTGATCGCGAGCGTGTTGCCCACGGCGTGCAGGAACTGCGGGTTCGTGAACACCCGCTCGAAGTTCCACCAGCCGACGAAGGGCGAGTCGAGGATGCCGACGTACGGCGAGTAGTCCTGCCACGCGATGACGTTCCCGAGCATCGGGACGTAGGCGAACACGACGAGCAGGGCGACGCCCGGCAGCGCCATGAGCAGGAGCGACCGGTCGCGGCGCAGGCGCGCGCGCCACGAGAGGCGGCGCTCGCCCGCGGTGTCCGGCCGCGCCCGGCGAGGGGCCCTCCGGCCCGGCGCCGCCGCCGGGCCGGAGGGGTCCTTCGTCGCCGTGTCCGCGTCGCCCGCGTCCGTGGCGGCGGAGATCTCGGTGGTCACAGGGATCTCATTCGCCGTCGGACTCGGGCGACCCGCCGTCGAGGATCTCCTGGTAGTACGCGCGCAGCTCCTCGCCGCCCGACGTCCGCCAGGTCTCGACGGCCGCGTCGAGGTCGTCGAGGGTCTTGCGGCCGCGGGCGACGTCCTTCTCGAGGTCCTCGAACGGCTGGCCGAGCGAGGCGTACTGCGCCGGCTCCGTGATCTGCATGCCGTAGAACAGCGGCTCCTCGACGTACGGCGCCGCGTCGGCCATCCACGTCGTGAAGTCCTCGACGTAGCCGGGGTACTGCACCTTGGCGTTCACGACCGGCGGGTCGACGAGGAAGATGTACGACGGCTGCACCTCGGTCGCGGCGAGCTCCGTGGCGACCGGGAGGCGGTTCTCGTCGAGCGTGTAGTGCACGCCCTCGACGCCGTAGTTCACGAGCTGGTACTCGGCCGTGCCGTACGGCGAGGCGAGGAAGTTGGCCGCCTCGAGGAGCTCCTCGATCGCACCCTCGGTGTCGGTCTTCTTGAGGTAGGAGCACATGCTCGCGGCGCCGCCCTTGAAGATCTTCGGCTCGCCGCCGTCGTCCGCGATGAGCGGCAGCGGCTGCTGGTCGAACTCCGGGTTGGACGGCAGGTTGCGGCCGAGCGCCTCGTGCCACGCGCCCACGCCGTCGGACGTGACGAGCACCTGGCCGGACTCGAACCGCTCCTTGCCGTCGCCCGACTCGGCGACCGCGTCCGGGTGCACCGCACCCGACGCGTAGAGCTTCGACATCCACTCGAGCGCGTCGCGGTACTCCTGCGTCTCGACGCGGTGCACGAGGTTGCCCTCCTCGTCCTGCGTCCACTTGGGCACGACGGAGAACATCTGCGTCGCGAGGATCCACAGGTCGTTGCTGCCCCACTGGCGCGCGTCCGCGTCGGTGAGCGACGCGACGAAGTCGAGCGCCTCGTCGGCGTCGGTCGGGAGCTCGGTGCCCTCGGGCAGCAGGTCGGCGCGGTAGAACGTCGCGTCGTTGACGAGCTCGCCGGGGAACGGCAGGCCGTAGAGCTTGCCGTTCCACATGCACGCGCGCCACGCGTCGGTGGGGATGTTGGCGAGGTTCGGGTACGCCTCGACGGCGTCCCCCGCGAGGTAGGGCGTGAGGTCCGTGAAGATCGTGTCGACCGCCTGCCCGAAGCGCGGGGGCACGTTCCACGACGGGATGCTCACCCAGTCGGCGACGTCCTTCGGCGAGGCGAGGACGGCGGCGAGCTTGTCGCCGTAGGTGTTGCCGTCGGAGATCTGGAACGTGAGGTCCGTGCCGATCGCCTCGTTGACGCCGTCGAAGTACTGGTTGCCCTCGGTCGGGGGGATCGTGCCCCACAGCGGAGTCATGACGGTGTACGAGCCGCCGGACCCGGGCGGCGCGTCGAAGACCTGCACGAACTCGTCGGGCACGGTCGCGAACCCGGCCGTCGACCCCTCGACGCTCGGGAAGTCCGGCTCGACGTACTGGACCGGGACGAAGCTCGGCAGCGCGGAGTCGTTGCCGACCTGCTGGTCCGGGTCCGCCACGTTCCCGCCCCCGCCGCCCGTGCTGCACGCGGCGGTGAGTGAGATCGCTCCCACTGCCGCGAAGACGGCGCTCCAGCGCCGACCGTGTCCGTGCCTGATAGCCCTCATCGACGTCGCACTCCTTCGTGAGCATCCGGAGGGCAGCCGCTCTGCCGCCCTCCCGCGCCCGGCACCCGGGCCGCCCCGACATGCTCGGCGATGTCGAAGCGCTTCAACGGAGGGTACGGGCTCGGTCTCGGCAGTGCAAGGCTCGCCCGGTCACCGTACGGTCTCGATCACGAGGGGCTCGGCGGCCCGCGCCGCTGTGGCACGATGGGCCGACGCGTCGCACGGTCGCGACGCGTCGTCGAACCGTTTCGAAATCCCGTTCGACCGTGTTCCGCTGCCAGGAAGGACGATGCCGTGCCGCCCGAGGCGCTCACCGACGTACCCCCGTACCTGCGAACGGACCTGCCCGCCGAGGTCCGGGCGCGCGACCTCCTCGACCGGCTCACGCCGGCCGAGCGGCTCGCGACGCTCCACCAGCACGCGCCCGCGGTCGAGCGGCTCGGGCTCGCGCCGTTCCGCACCGGCACCGAGGCGCTGCACGGCGTCTCGTGGCTGGGCACCGCCACCGTCTTCCCCCAGCCGGTCGGCCTCGCCGCGACGTGGGACCCCGACCTGCTCCGGCGCGTCGGCGAGGTCGTCGGCACCGAGGTCCGCGCGAAGCACGCGGCGGACCCGACCGTGAGCCTCAACGTGTGGGCGCCCGTGGTCAACCCGCTGCGCCACCCGCTGTGGGGCCGCACCGAGGAGGGCTTCTCCGAGGACCCCCACGTCACCGCGTGGCTCGCGAGCGCCTACGCGCGCGGCCTGCGCGGGGACCACCCCCGCACGTGGCGGACGGTGCCCACCCTCAAGCACTTCCTCGCCTACGGCAACGAGACCGACCGTGCGGTGACGAGCTCGCACGTCCCCCTGCGCGTGCTGCACGAGTGGGAGCTCCCGGCGTTCCGCGGGCCGCTCGCCGACGGGACCGCCGCGGCCGTCATGCCCGGCTACAACCTCACCAACGGCCGCCCGAACCACGTCGCGCGCGGGCTGCTCTACGAGCTGCGCTCGTGGGCGCCGGGCTCGGTCGCCGTCGTCTCGGACGCCGCCGCGCCGACGAACCTCGTCGTCGGCGAGCGCTACTTCCCCGACCACGTCGCCTCGCACGCCGCGTCGCTGCGCGCCGGGGTCGACTCCTTCACGGACAACGACGCCGACCCGCACCTCACCCTCGAGCGCCTCGGCGTCGCCCTCGAACAGGGGCTGCTCGCGCAGGAGGACGTCGACCGTGCCGCCCTGCGCCTGCTCGAGCTGCGCGTGCGCACCGGCGAGCTCGACGTCGCGGACGACCCGTGGTCCGGGACGGGCGCGGACGCGATCGACCTGCCCGCGCACCGGGAGCTCGCGCGCGAGGCCGTCGCCCGCTCGGTCGTCGTCCTGCGCGACGAGCCCGTCGGCGGCGGCGCGCCCGTGCTGCCCCTGCCGGCCGCGCCGGCGCGCCTCGCGGTCGTGGGCCCGCTCGCCGACGTCGTGCTGCACGACTGGTACTCCGGGACGCCGCCGCGCACGACGTCGGTCGCCGCGGCGCTCGCGGCCCGCTACCCGGACGCCGAGGTCGTCGTGGCCGACGGCGCAGACCGCGTCGCGCTGCGCTCGACGTCGGCCGGCGCGTACCTCGAGGTCGGCGACGACCCGACCGTCGTCACCGCGAGCGCCCCGACCGCGGGGCCGGGCACGCACCTCGACGTGACCGACTGGGGCGACGGCCTGCTCACGCTGCGGTCCGTCGCGTCCGGGCGGCTGCTCGGCGGGGCCTCGTGGATCGTCGCGGCCGACGCGGACCGCGTCGGCGGGTGGGTCGTCCAGGAGAGCTTCCGGCGCCACCTGCACGACGACGGCACGTGGTCCCTCCAGCACGTCGCCTCGGCGCGGTGGCTGCGCGTGCAGCACGGCTCGGGCCTGCTCGTGACGGACGCGGACGGCCCGGACGCGGCCGAGCGGTTCGTCTGGCGCACCGTGCGCGCGGGCCACGAGGCGGTCGCCGCCGCCGCGCGCGACGCCGACGCGGTGCTCGTCGTGGTGGGCAACGACCCGCACCTCGCAGGCCGCGAGACGCAGGACCGGCCGCACCTCGCGCTGCCGTCGGCGGCCGAGGAGGTCTGGCGGTCCGCGCGCGACGTCGCCGACCGCGCCGCGCTCGTCGTCGTCTCGAGCTACCCGTACGTCCTCGGCCCGGCGACGCGCGACGCCGCGGCCGTGGTGTGGTCCTCGCACGGCGGCCAGGAGCTCGGGCCCGGCCTCGTCGACGTCCTGTCGGGCGACGTCGAGCCGTCGGGCCGGCTCGCGCAGTCGTGGCCGGCCGACGCGGAGCAGCCGGGCCCGCTCCTCGAGTACGACGTCGAGCGCGCGGGTGCGACCTACCGCTACGCGGCGGGCGAGCCGGCGTTCGCCTTCGGCCACGGCCTGACGTACGGGCGCGTCGTCTACGACGCGGTGGCGCTCGACCGGGACCGCGTCGACGCGCCGCCCGCGTGGTCGGCGCGCGCCGAGCCCGACGCGGGCCGGGTCCGCGCGCGCGTCGTCGTGCGCAACGACGGCGAGCGGCCCGCGCACGAGCTCGTGCAGGTGTACGCGCTCGCGCCGCGCGACCTGCCCGTGAGCGCGCCGCGCCGCGTGCTCGTCGCGCACGCGCGCGTGCTGCTCGCCGCGGGCGAGTCGCGCGAGGTGGAGCTCGCGGTGGACCTCGCGCGCCTCGCCGTGTGGGACGTCGCCGCCGTCCCGGCCGGCGGCGTGCCCGCGGACGGCGACCCCGACCTGCACGTCGGGGCGTTCCGGCTCCAGGCCGGCGGGTACGTGCTCGCGGCCGGCCCGTCGAGCGCGGACCTCCCGGTGCGCGCGACCCTGCGCGTCGAAGGTCCCGCGGCGCCGGTGCGCGCCGGCACGGGCCTGCGCGTGCCGGCGCACGCGTTCAGCGCCTACGACGGCGTCGTCACGGCCGAGCGCACGCCCGACGCCGGGTGGGCGCTCGACGTCGCACCCGGGCGGCGGGACGGCCGGGCCGCCTACGACCGGGTCGACCTGACCGGCGTCGGGACCTTGCGGCTCGAGGTGGCGCGCACCGGGCCCGGGGCCGGGCGCGCCGTGCGCGTCGAGGTGCGGCCCACGGGCGACGACGGCGCGTGGGCGCCCCTCGCCGTCGTCGACCCGGGGAACGCCGCCGCGGACGACGGCACGGCGCTCCGCCACCGCTGGCACGAGGTCGCGGTCCCCGTCGACGCACCGCACGGCCCGCACGACGTGCGCGTCGCGCTGCCGGCGGGCGTGCGCCTCGGCGCGCTCCGGCTCGACGGGCCCGGCACCGGCCCCGCGTGAGGTCGTCGCGCCGGGAGGCACCGCCTCCCGGCGCGACGGTCAGTCGGTCGCGACGTCCGCGCCCGCGCGCAGCACGCGCCGCACGCGCAGGTCGGCGTCCGTGACGACGACGTCGGCGCGGCGGCCCGCGACGAGGCCGCCCACGTCGTCGAGGCCCAGGACCTCCGCGGGCGTCCACGACGCCGCGCGCACGGCGTCGACGAGCGCGACGCCCGCCGCGACGGTCTCGCGCACGACGTCGACCAGGTGGTACGTGCCGCCCGCGATCGCGCCGCCCTCGGTGAGCCGCGCGACCCCGCCGTCGACCGTGACGCGCATCGGGCCGAGCTCGTACGCGCCGTCGGCCATCCCGGCCGCCGCCATCGCGTCGGTGACGAGCACGACGCCGTCGGGCCCGGCGACCGCCCCCGACCCGTCGACCTGGGCGCCGACGAGGTCCATGACGCTGCGGACCGTGCCGTGCGCGAGGTGCGTGCCGTCGGCGACGAGCTCGACGACCATCTCGCCCCGCGCGGCCGCGGCGAGGCACGCGGCGACCGGGCCGGGCTCGCGGTGGTGCAGCGGGCGCATGCCGTTGAACAGGTGCGTGGCGGTGATCCTGCTCCCGGGGCGGCCCGCGGCCGCGAGCGCAGCGAGGGCGTCCGCGACGGCCGCCTCCGTCTGCTCGGTGGTCGCGTCGGTGTGGCCGATCGACGGGATCGCCCCGACCTCGACGAGCGTCTCGACGACGCCCCCGGGCCCGACGACGCCCGGCACCTCGGGCGCGACGGTCATGGTGCGCAGGTGGCCGCGCGCGGCGGCCGCGATCGCGCGCACGAGGTCGGGGTCGCCGTCGAGCATGTCGCGCGGGTTCTGCGCGCCGCAGCGCACCGCGGACAGGAACGGGCCCTCGAGGTGGACGCCCGCGAGCTCGCCCGCGTCGGCGAGGTCGGCGAGGGTCGCCGCCCGGGCGAGGAGGACGTCGCGGGGGGCCGTGACGAGCGACGCGACGAGGCTCGTGGTCCCGTGCCGCAGGTGCTCGCGCGCGGCGACGCGCGCCTCGTCCGCGGTGGCGGCGTCCGGGAAGCTCGCGCCGCCGCCGCCGTGGTCGTGCACGTCGACGAGGCCCGGCAGGATCGTGGCCCCGTCCCCCGGCGCGACGTCGCCGAACCCGGCGGCGGCGGCGTCCGCGCGCGGCCCGACCCAGGCGACCCGGTCCCCGACGAGGGCCACCGCGCCGTCGTCCACGACGCCGCGGGGCGTCACGACACGACCGGCGAGCACGACGGGTACGGGCAGGCCCGCCGGGACGCTCCCGGTGGCACCGCCCGCCGCACCGGCGGTCGGACGGTCGGGACCCTGCGCACGCTGCTCGTCGGCCATGGGGCCATTGTGGCGCACTTCGTACACCCGGCGCACAAACTCTCGGCCCGACCTCCGCGGCCCTCAGTCCCGCGCCGCGGACCGCTCGCCCAGGAGCCGTGCCGCGCCGCGCCCGATGCGGTGCGCGAACAGCCGCTGGAACGTCGGGACCGCCCACCGCAGCGGTCGCAGCCACCACAGCGCGGGGCGGCTGAAGACCTCGACGCGCCACCACAGGTCGCCCGCGGCGTCGCGCTCGACGGCGAAGAGCTCCTCCCCCACGAACGCGTGACCGGGCAGCGTGCCGTACCCGAACGCGACGCGCTCGTCCGAGCGCTCGACCCACACGACCTCGCAGCACTCGCGCAGGTGGAACCGCCCGGGCCCCAGGAGCGTCGTGACGTGCACCCCGGGCGCCGCGACGGGGGCGTCGACCTCGACCCGCACGCCCGCCGCGGCGTGGACGCGCCACGCGAGGAGCTGCTCGCCCAGCCACGCCAGGTCCTCCGGCGGGTGGGCGTGCCGCGAGACCCGGTGCCGGACCGTCAGGTGCCGGTACCCGGCGGGGCGGTCGCCCGTCCTCGTCGCCCCGACCTCGGGGTAGGTGAACGTCATGCGCTCCTCCTCGTGTCCCCGGCCGGGAGCGTCCCGGCCGGTCCGTCCTGCACGCCGGCGCCCGCCGGCCGTCCTCGCGCCGCGCCGCTCCAGGCCTCCTGACGGCGCGCGTCCTCGCGCCCGAGCAGGCGCAGTCCCAGCACGCTGCACAGCACGAAGCCGAGCGCGTTCGCGACCCCGTGCGTCGCCGCCATGACGTCGAGCCCGGGGTGCGGCACGCCCGTCGCCTCGCCGACGGCCCACCACAGCGCGAGCACCATCGACGCCGCGACGGTCGCCGCGCCCGTTCCGAGCAGCCACCGCGCCGGGCGCGGGGTGCCCGGCGCCCGCAGCGCACGGGCCGTCGCGAGCGCCGTCGCCCACAGCGCGAGCGTGAGCACGAGCGCGCCGACCAGCTCGGCGACGTCCCCGACGAAGTACCCGCCCAGGACGAGGAGCGTGCCGACGGGCACGCCCCACGCGCCCGCACGCGCCGGACGGTCGGGGGCGAGCCGCGCGACCGAGCCCGCGACGAGCGCGGCGCCGAACCCGGCGTAGAGCATGTGCGGCACCGTGAGCGCGAGATAGGTGCCCGAGAACCCGAGCAGGCCCCACCCGCCGCGCTCCGCGACGAGCGCGCACGCGCCGACGGCGGGGGCCGCCAGCGCGACGACGGTCGCCGCCGCGACGGCGCGGTCGCCGAGGCCGGGGTCCCGGGCGTCCTCGGCGCCGGGGTCGCCGTCGCGGCGGACGAGCGGCACGTCGCGGCGTCCCGCGCGCACGGCGCCGAGCGCGACGCGGACCGCCGCGACGAGGAGCACGAGCGTCGCGCCCGCGAACACCGCGGCCGACGCGACGGCCGCCGGCCCGTGCGGCAGCAGGAGGCTCACCGCGCCGCACAGGCCCGCCGCCGGCCACGCCGCGCTCCGGGCGCCGGGGACCGTCGGCGCGCCGAGCAGGCGCAGCCCGAGCGGGAGCACGACGACCATGCCGAGCACCACGAGCGCCGTGACCAGCGCCGCGCCGCCCGCGCTCACGCCGTCCGTCCGGCGTCGTCGGCGTCCGGGGCGGCGGGCGGCACGGCTTCGGTCAGGTCGCCCGGGGCATCCTGGGCGGCGGGCGGGGCATCCGGGACGGCGGGCGTCGGGACAGCGGGCGTCGGGACAGCGGGCGTCGGGACGGCGGGGGCTCCGGGGTGGACGGACCGCACGAGCCGCAGCGCGTCGTCGACCACGCCGCGCGCGACGGGCAGCCGCGAGAGGCGCACGACGCTGCCCACGAGCGCGGCTCCCCCCGCGACGAGACGCCGCGTGCGGGCCGACCCCGCGGAGCCGTCGTGGACCCAGAAGAGCGTGACGCCGAGCTGGGCGAGCCACAGGAGCTCGGGGAGGTCGGCGCGCAGCCGGGCCGGCACGGCGGGCTCCGCGCCCGCGACGACCTCCTCGAAGAGGGCGCGCGACCGCTCGCGCGCCGCGGACGACGACGCGGAGAACGGGCTCGCGTCCGAGCCGGGGCGGATCGCCACGGAGACGAACTCCGCCCCGAACGCGTGGAACGGCGCGAACGCGTCGACCGACGCGTCCCACACGCCCCGCACGCGCTCGGCGAGCGTGCCGCCCGCGGCGAGCACCGGCGCGGCCAGCGCGGCGTGCTCGTCCTGCACCTCGAGGTAGAGCTCCTGGACGAGCGCGTCCTTCGACGGGAAGTGGTAGTAGGCGTTGCCCGTGCTCACACCGGCCTCGGCCGCGATCGCGCGCATCGTGGTGCGCTCGTAGCCCACGTCGCGCAGCATGCGGATCGCGACGTCGCGCACGAGGGCACGCGTGCGCTCGGACTTCGCCGTCGCGCCGCTCATCGGCCGGCGTCGCGCTCGGGAGCATTTTTGAACATGTTCAGAAAGTAGCACACGGCGCGACCGCGCTCCCTCCCTCGCCCCCGGCGGCTCCCCTCTCCCGGGGCGTGGGGCCCGCGTCGCGCCGAGCATGCGGACACCGCCGGACGAGCATGCGGTCGTGGCCCGTCCGGACGTCCGGACGGGCCACGACCGCATGTTCGGCGCAGTCGGGCGGGCGCGGGTCAGAAGAGGCGCGAGTCCACGTCGTCGACGCCGCGCATCGCGTCGTAGTCGAGGACCAGGCAGCCGATGCCCCGGTCCGTCGCGAGCACGCGCGCCTGCGGCTTGATCTCCTGCGCGGCGAACACGCCGCGCACCGGGGCGAGGAGCGGGTCGCGGTTGAGGAGCTCGAGGTAGCGCGTGAGCTGCTCGACGCCGTCGATGTCGCCGCGGCGCTTGATCTCCACGGCGACCGTCGCGCCCGTGGCGTCCTTCGCGAGGATGTCGACGGGTCCGATCGCCGTCGGGAACTCGCGCCGGACGAGCGTGTGGCCCGAGCCGAGCAGCTCGATCTGCGCGGCGAGCATCTCCTGGAGGTGCGCCTCGACGCCGTCCTTGACGAGCCCCGGGTCGACGCCGAGCTCGTGCGAGCTGTCGTGCAGCACCTCGTGCAGCTCGATCTCGAGCCGGTCGTCGCTCTTGGCGTGCTGGACCGCCCACACCTCGCTCACGCCCCGCTCGCGGGCCTCCGCGGACGGCTCGCCGGCGACGAGCGTGCACGGCGGGCTCATCCAGTTGAGCGGCTTGTACGACCCGCCGTCCGAGTGGAGCAGCACGCTCCCGTCGGCCTTGACGAGGAGCACGCGCGTGGCGAGCGGGAGGTGGGCGGACAGGCGCCCCGTGTAGCGGGCGGAGCAGCGGGCGACGACGAGGCGCATGGGAGCGGCGGGTCCTCCGGGTCGGGGTGGTGCGTCCGGCGTGGCCGGACCGTGCGGTGCGGACCGGGCGGGCTCGCCGGCCGGTCTCCAGGAGCGACCGTACCGTGCGTCAGACGACGACGTCGCGCCGCCCGGGCGGCGCCGCCTCGAGCCAGGACGCGAGCCCCTCGTACGCCCCGCGGGACATCGTCAGCTCGAACTCCTGGCCCTGGTAGGTGCAGTGCACCAGGTACGCGTCGGGGCGGGAGTCCGCGGTCGTCAGCGGTTCCCGCCCCGTGATGACGAGGTCGTACCGCGCCCAGGTCCTGGCCGGGCGCAGCGAGAGGGACCAGCATCGCCACCAGTCGATGCGTCCCACCCCGTAGTGCGCGACGCCGAGCGTCCACGCCGCGTCGCCGCCCGCGGGGCGGGCACCGCACTCGAACGAGCCGACGCGGTGCGTGAGGGCGCGCAGACGGAACGCTCCCAGCCCGGCCACCACCAGGACCGCGACCAGCAGTCCGAGGGCGATCCAGGCGGGGAGCGTCATGGTCGTGCGGGCCCCGTCGTCAGCGCGTCGGTACGGACTCGACGGAGTCCGCGACGATCGTCACGCGGTTCGAGTCGACGGAGAGGAACCCGCCCGTCACGTGGACCTCGAGGTCCTCGCCCTGCGCGCCGCGGACGCGGACGTCCCCCTCGCGCAGCACGGACAGCAGGGGCGAGTGGTCCGCGAGGATGCCGATCTCGCCGTCCGCCGCCGGGGCGCTCACCATGCGCGCCGTGCCCGACCAGACCTTGCGGTCGGCCGACACCAGCTCGACGTTCAGCTCAGCCACTGCAACTCCTTCATTCCCGGCCCGGGGCCCGGCTCGTGTCCCGGCGCGTCACCGGGTCGGGGTCGGTCGCTCGGCCCGCGAGGGCCGGAGCGGTGACGCCTGCGCGGGGCCGGACCGGTCGGGCCGGCCCCGCGACGAGGCGTCGGGTCAGGCGCCGTACTCCTTCTGGATACGGGCCCAGTTGCGCTCGAGGTCCTCGAGGCCGCCGATGTTGAAGAACGCCTGCTCGGCGACGTGGTCGAACTCGCCGTCCGCGATCTTCTTGAACGCCTCGATGGTCTCGCTCAGCGGCACCGTCGAGCCGACGACGCCCGTGAACTTCTCGGCCATGTAGGTGTTCTGGGAGAGGAACTGCTGGATGCGGCGCGCACGCGCGACGACCGTCTTGTCCTCCTCCGAGAGCTCGTCCACACCGAGGATCGCGATGATGTCCTGGAGCTCCTTGTTGCGCTGCAGGATGGACTTCACGCGGGTCGCGACGTCGTAGTGGTCCTGGCCCACGTACCGCGGGTCCAGGATGCGCGACGTCGAGGCCAGCGGGTCGATCGCGGGGTACAGACCGCGCGACGCGATCTCGCGGGAGAGCTCGGTCGTCGCGTCGAGGTGCGCGAACGTCGTCGCCGGCGCCGGGTCGGTGTAGTCGTCCGCCGGGACGTAGATCGCCTGGAGCGACGTGATCGAGTGACCACGCGTCGAGGTGATGCGCTCCTGGAGCAGACCCATCTCGTCGGCGAGGTTCGGCTGGTAGCCCACCGCGGACGGCATGCGGCCGAGCAGCGTCGACACCTCGGAGCCCGCCTGCGTGAAGCGGAAGATGTTGTCGATGAACAGGAGGACGTCCTGCTTCTTCACGTCGCGGAAGTACTCCGCCATCGTCAGCGCGGAGAGCGCGACGCGAAGACGCGTGCCCGGGGGCTCGTCCATCTGGCCGAAGACGAGGGCGGTCTTGTCGAAGACGCCCGCGTCCTCCATCTCGTGGATGAGGTCGTTGCCCTCACGCGTGCGCTCGCCGACGCCCGCGAACACCGAGACACCGCCGTGGTCCTGCGCGACGCGCTGGATCATCTCCTGGATGAGAACCGTCTTGCCGACGCCCGCACCGCCGAAGAGGCCGATCTTCCCACCCTGCACGTACGGCGTGAGGAGGTCGATCGACTTGATGCCCGTCTCGAACATCGTGGTCTTCGACTCGAGCTGGTCGAACGCCGGGGGCTTGCGGTGGATCGGCCAGCGCTCGGTGACCTCGACCTTCTCGCCGGGCTCGGCGTTGAGGATGTCGCCCGTCACGTTGAACACGCGGCCCTTGGTCACGTCGCCGACCGGGACGCTGATGGGCGCGCCCGTGTCGGTGACCAGGGCGCCGCGGACGAGGCCGTCCGTCGGCTTGAGCGCGACGGCGCGCACGAGCGAGTCGCCGAGGTGCTGGGCGACCTCGAGCATGAGCGTGAAGCTCTTCTCGCCCTCGCCCTGCGACGACAGGTCGATGTCGACCTTGAGCGCGTTGTAGATGTCGGGGATGGCGTCCGCCGGGAACTCGATGTCCACGACGGGGCCGATCACACGAGCGACTCGGCCCACGCCGGGACCGCTGGAGTGCTCGACCTGGGCTTCCACGGTGGTGGCGGTCATTGCTGGCCTCGCTTCGCAGTGCCGGGACGGTCCCCGGCGGTGTCGGTCAGGATGTCGGTGGTGGTGGGCGCTGCGGCCCGGACCACCCGGTGGCGCGTCATGACGCCGCCAGGGCGTCGGCACCCGAGACGATCTCGCTGATCTCCTGGGTGATGTCGGCCTGACGGGCCTGGTTCGCCAGACGGGTGTAGGTGCGGATGAGGTCCTCCGCGTTGTCCGTCGCCGTGTGCATCGCGCGCTGGCGCGCCGCCAGCTCGGACGCCGCCGCCTCGAGGAGGCAGCTGAAGATCCGGCTGCGCACGTAGCGCGGCAGCAGCGCGTCGAGCACCGCCTCCGGGGACGGCTCGAAGTCGTACAGGGGAAGCACGTCGTGCTTGCCCGCGGGCGCGACGCCCTCGACGACCTCGAGCGGCAGCATGCGCACCACGCGGGGGCGCTGCGTCACCATGTTGACGAACTGCGTGCTCACGATGTGCAGCTCGCTCACGCCGCCCTCGGCGGCCGGGGCGAGGAACGCGCCGAGGAGCGCGTCCGCGATCTCGGCCGCCACGTCGGCGTCCGGCGCGTCCGACCCGTACGACCACGTCCCCGCGAGCTCGCGCTCGCGGAACGTGTAGTACGTGATCGCACGACGGCCGGCCGCGTAGAGCGCGACGTCCTTGCCCTCGGTCGTCAGCCGCTCCACGAGACGCTCGGTCTCGCGCAGGATCGACGCCGAGTACGAGCCCGCCATGCCGCGGTCCGAGGACACGACGAGCACCGCGACGCGGTTCGTGTCCGTGCGCTCGCTCGTCAGCGGGTGCTGGGTCGAGGAGTGCGTCGCGACCGCGGACACGGCACGCGTGATGGCGCGCGCGTACGGGGTCGCCGCGGCCGTCCGCGCACGCGCCTTGCCGATGCGCGACGCAGCGATGAGCTCCTGCGCGCGGAACATCTTCTTCAGCGACTGCGTCGACTTGATCCGCTGCTTGTAGACGCGCTGGGATCCGGCCATGCTCAGGCCTTCTTCTGCCGGACGATCTGCTCCTGCTCGACGTCCACGCCCTCGTCCTCCGGCTCGTCGTTGCCGACCAGCGGGGAGCCGTCGCCCTTGAGGAAGCCCTCGCGGAACGAGTCGACCGCCGAGGCGAGCTGCGCCTCGGTGTCGTCGCCGAGCTTGCCGGTCTCGGCGATCACGGACAGGACGTCCGTGTTGCGGCGGAGGTGGTCGAGCAGCTCGGACTCGAAGCGGCGGACGTCCTCGACGGGGACGTCGTCGAGCTTGCCCTTGGTGCCGGCCCAGATCGACGCGACCTGGTCCTCGACCGGGTACGGCGAGTACTGGCCCTGCTTGAGCAGCTCCATGAGCACCGCGCCGCGCGCCAGCTGGCCGCGCGAGGCGGCGTCGAGGTCGGACGCGAACATCGCGAAGGCCTCGAGCGAGCGGTACTGGGCGAGCTCGAGCTTGAGCGTGCCGGAGACCTGCTTCATGGCCTTGACCTGCGCGGCACCACCGACGCGGGACACCGAGATGCCGACGTCGACGGCCGGGCGCTGGTCCGCGTTGAAGAGGTCCGACTGGAGGAAGATCTGGCCGTCGGTGATGGAGATGACGTTCGTCGGGATGTACGCCGAGACGTCGTTCGCCTTCGTCTCGATGACGGGCAGGCCCGTCATCGAGCCCGCGCCCAGCTCGTCCGAGAGCTTCGCGCAACGCTCGAGGAGGCGGGAGTGCAGGTAGAAGACGTCACCGGGGTACGCCTCGCGGCCCGGCGGGCGGCGCAGGAGCAGCGACACGGCGCGGTAGGCCTCGGCCTGCTTCGACAGGTCGTCGAACACGATGAGGACGTGCTTGCCCTGGTACATCCAGTGCTGGCCGATGGCCGAGCCGGTGTAGGGGGCGAGGTACTTGAAGCCCGCCGGGTCGGACGCGGGAGCCGCGACGATCGTCGTGTACTCGAGCGCGCCGGCCTCCTCGAGGGCGCCGCGCACCGAGGCGATGGTCGAGCCCTTCTGGCCGATGGCGACGTAGATGCAGCGGACCTGCTTCTCGGGGTCGCCCGACTCCCAGTTGGCCTTCTGGTTGATGATCGTGTCGATCGCGATCGCCGTCTTGCCGGTCTGGCGGTCGCCGATGATCAGCTGGCGCTGACCGCGGCCGATCGGGATCATCGAGTCGATCGCCTTGAGGCCGGTCTGCAGCGGCTCGTGGACCGACTTGCGGGCCATGACGCCGGGAGCCTGCAGCTCCAGGGCGCGGCGGCCCTCGGTCGCGATCTCGCCGAGGCCGTCGATCGCGTTGCCGAGCGGGTCGACGACGCGGCCGAGGTAGCCCTCGCCGACGGGGACCGACAGGACCTCGCCCGTGCGACGGACCTCCTGGCCCTCCTCGATGCCGGTGAACTCGCCGAGGACGACCACACCGATCTCACGGACGTCGAGGTTGAGGGCGAGACCCAGGGTCCCGTCCTCGAAGCGCAGCAGCTCGTTGGCCATCGCGCCGGGCAGACCCTCGACGTTGGCGATGCCGTCGGCGGCCAGGGTGACCCGGCCCACCTCCTCGGACACGGCGCCCTCGGGCTCGTAGGACTTCACGAAGCTGTCCAGAGCGGCCCGGATCTCCTCCGGCCGGATCGTCAGCTCAGCCATTGCTCTTCTCCTGTCGTGGCCGCACCTCGTGGGTCGGGTGCGGTCGAACGTATGTCGGTTGTGCGGCCGGTGGCCGGCGGTCGGTCGTCGGTCGAGAAGGTCGTCGGCTCGCGGCGTCAGCTCACGAGTCGCCGACGCGCGTCGGCGAGACGGGACAGCACGGTGGAGTCCACGACGTCGGCACCCACCTGGACGCGCAGCCCGCCGAGCACGGTCGGGTCGACCGTGACGTTGAGCTGCACGGCGCGGCCGTAGGCGCGCTCGAGCAGCGCACCGAGACGGTCGAGCTGCGCGGAGTCGAGCACCACGGCCGCCGTGACCGTGGCCACGAGGCGCTGACGGCGCTCGGCCGCGATCTCGCCGAACCACCCGAGCGACGGCACGAACCGCCGCCCGCGCAGGGCGCGCGTGGCGTGCTGCGCGAGGGCCGCCGTCACGCGGTCGACCTTGCCGTCGAGCAGCGTGGCCACGAAGGCCGCGCGACGCGCCGGGGCGGTCGAGTCGTCGGACAGGATCTGACGTGCCTCGCGCTGCCCGACGAGCGAGCGCGAGACGCGGAACAGCTCGTCCTCGACCTTCTCGAGGGCGCCGCGCGACTCGGCGGAGGCCAGCAGCGCGTCGAGGCCGAGGCGCTCGATCGCGTCGCCGAGGTCCCGCTCGTGCGACCAGCGCGACCGGACGACGCCGGCGACGAGGTCGACGACGCGGCCGTCGAAGCCGGAGCCGAGGACCGCCGTCGCGAGGCCCGCCTTGTCGTCGCCGGACCGGGACGGGTCGGCGAGCGAGCGCCGCAGCGGCGCCGACTCGTCGAGCGCCGCGGTGACCGCGAACAGCTGCTCGCCCAGGGTGAGGCCGTCGTCGCCCGCGGCGCGCAGGACCGGCTCGAACCGCTCCCGGGCCTGGGCGAGGGACTCTCCGCTCGTACCGCGCATCAGTCCTCCTTGGCGGCCTGACCGCCGACGCTGCTCGCAGCCGCGGGACCCGCGGCCTCGAGCTCGTCGAGGAACCGGTCGACCACGCGGCTCTGGCGCGCCGCGTCGGTGAGGGACTCGCCGACGATCTTCGACGCGAGCTCGGTCGCGAGGAGGCCGACGTCGTTGCGCAGCGAGACCGCGGCCTGCTGGCGCTCGGCCTCGATCTGGCGGTGCGCCGTCTCGACGATGCGCGCGGCGTCGTCGGACGCCTTGGTCCGCAGGTCGGCCACGATGGCACCGCCCTCGGCGCGCGCCTCTTCGCGGATCTTCGCGGCCTCGGCCCGTGCCTCCTGGAGCTGCTGGTGGTACTCCGCCAGCGCCGCGGCGGCCTCGGCCTGCGCGGACTCCGCCTTGGCGAGCCCGCCCTCGATCTTCGCGGTGCGCTCGTCGAGCACGGCCTGGAACTTCGGCAGGATCGCCTTGTAGAAGACGATCGCGATGACCACGAGGACGACGGACGACCAGAGGATGTCGTACGGGGCGGGGAGGAACAGGTCGATACCCTGCGGCTCCTCGCCCGTCTCCGCCGCGTAGTTCAGCGCGGCGGTCGCCAGCGCCGACATCACGCCGTGAAGAGGAAGCCGGCGACGAGACCGAGCAGCGCGAGCACCTCGACGAACGCGACACCGATGAACATGGTGGCGCGGAGCTGCCCGGCGACCTCGGGCTGGCGGGCGATGCCCTCGATGGTCTTGCCGATGAGGATGCCGAGGCCGATGCCCGGGCCGATCGCGGCGAGGCCGTAGCCGACGGTGCCGATGTTGCCGGTGACCTCAGCGAGAGTGGTGACGTCCACGATTGCTCGTTCCTTCCGTTGGGCGCCCGACCGGGTGACCGGGCGTCGCGTTGGTGGTGCGCTTGATGGTGTGTCTGGTGGAGCGGGGTCGGCGCGCCGACCCGGGGGTCAGTGCGACCCGGGGATCAGTGCTCCTCCTCGAGCGACATGTTGATGTACACGGCCGCGAGGAGCGCGAAGATGTAGGCCTGCAGGAAGGCCACGAGGACCTCGAAGAGCGTGATGGCGAAGCCGCCGACGAGCGTCAGGGCGCCGAACGCCTTCATCGCGGGGACGGCCTCGAAGACGAAGTACTGCGTGGCCGCGAAGCACAGCACGAGCATGATGTGCCCGGCGATCATGTTGGCCGCGAGTCGGATCGCCAGCGAGGCGGGCCGGATCACGAGGATCTGCAGGAGCTCGATCGGCGTGACGATGATGTAGATCGGCCACGGGATCCCCGGGGGGAAGAGGTTGTTCTTCAGGTAGCCGCCGAGGCCGTGCTTCTTGATGCCGACCGCCCAGTAGGTGACGAACACCCACAGCGCGAGCATGAGCGGGAGGCCGATGCGCGAGGTGCCCGCCAGGTTGAGCCCCGGGATGACGCTCGTGATGTTGAAGGCGAGGACGGCGAAGAAGATCGTCGCGATCATCGGGACGAACCGGCGCGCGTTCTCCTTCCCCATGATCTCCTCGACGATCTGCACGCGCACGAAGTCGATGAGCATCTCGAGGGCGTTCTGGAACCGGCCGGGGACGAGGCGCGCGCGGCGGGCTCCGATGACGAAGACCGTCAGCAGGACGACGGTCGCGACGACGCGGATGATCCAGATGCGGTCGATCTGGAAGATCGTGTCCTCGAAGAGGATCGCCGGCGGGAAGAAGTCCGCGATGGACGGCGCGTGGAAGCCACCTTCGCTCTCGGAAGCAGCGAGGAGCGCGGGGGTCGCGAGCGTGGACAGGGTGGACTCCCAGTGGTCGTGTGGCCCGGGCACTCACCACGCGATCGTGGGCACGCCGTCGGACCTGGCCGTCATGGATTCGCCGCTAGCCTAACGTATGGATCGGCCTGCTCACGCCGATCCTGGGCTGCTTGTGACTTTTTGCTCATGCGCCCGGGCCGACCGGCGTGGTAGCCGCCCGCCCCCGTCAGGCGCGGGGCTCGACGTACGGGATGCGGCCGCGGTTCACGGCCCGGTAGTCCATCACCGCGGAGCCGATCACGCCGACGAGCAGGACCGCCGCGAACACCCAGCGGTCGTAGAAGTCCATGCCGCGCAGCACGACGAGCACGGCGATGAGGACGACCATCTTCGCGAGCCAGCTCCCCATGACGACGGCCGCCGTCGTCGTGGGCGAGGAGTCGACCGTGCGCAGCATCGTCCACACCGTCGTGGCCGAGAAGACGAGCGCGACGCCGACGCCGAGCAGCGCCCCCCACACCCCCGGCAGCCCGGCGACGAGCGCGCCGATCGCGACGCCGAGGACCGTCAGCGCCCCGAGCAGCACGAGCACGTCCCGCAGCGCGGTGCGGAAGACCGCGCGCACCGCCTGCCCGTGCGGGCCGACGGTCTGCTCGGCGGTCTCGTCGGTGGGGCCGGCGGGCTCGGGCAGGTTCGTGGACATCTCAGGCTTCCTTCGGCGGGCGGGAGGGGCGGGTGGGTGCGGAGCCGGGAGCGGCCGGGGCGGTCCCCGCGGAGGCGGCCGCGGGCTCGCCCGGCTCCGGGGTCGTCGCCGCGCCCGACGGCGCGGCGCGCGGCACCGCGACCTGGGGCGCGGTGACCGGCTCCTGGTCGTCGAGGAACCGGCCGCGCGTGCGCAGCGGGCCGAGCGTGAGCAGGAGCGCGACGACGGCGGCGGCGCCGAGGCCGATCGCGACCGTCCGCACCTCCCACTCGACGAGCGCGACGGCGCCGAACGCGAACACCGCGGTCCACACGTAGAGGATGAGCACGGCGCGGCGGTGGGAGTGCCCGAGCGCGAGCATGCGGTGGTGCAGGTGCATGCGGTCGGGGTGGAACGGCGACTTGCCGGCGAGCACGCGCCGCACGACGGCCATGCCCATGTCGAGCAGCGGCAGCAGGATCACGGCGAGCGGCAGCAGGATGGGGATGAACGCGGGCAGCTGCTCCCGGTCGGACGTCGCGCCGGGGTCGATGTTGCCCGTCACGACGATCGCGGCGCCCGAGAACACGAGCCCGAGCACCATCGAGCCCGAGTCGCCCATGAAGATCCGGGCGGGGTTGAAGTTGTGCGGCAGGAACCCGACGCACACCCCGACGAGCGCGGCGATGACGAGCGTCGCGAGGCTCGCGTAGTCGTCCGGGTTGGTGCGCAGCGTGAGCGCGTAGGTGTAGACGAAGAACGCGACGCCGCCGATCGCGACGAGGCCGGCCGCGAGCCCGTCGAGCCCGTCGACGAAGTTCACGGCGTTCATCGCGACGACGACGACGAGGATCGTCGCGGCGAGCTGCAGCCGTGACGACGGCAGCGCGAGGCCGCCGATCGGGAGCGTGTAGAGCACGACGCCCTGCGTCGCCATGAGGCCCGCGGCGAGCACCTGCCCCGCGAGCTTCGTCATCCAGTCGAGGTCCCAGATGTCGTCCGCGACGCCGAGCAGGCACACGATCGCGGCGGCGCCCACGATCCCCCACACGCGGGGGTCCATGTAGGGGACGCCGCCGACGTCGCGCACGAAGACGCCCTCGAGGAACGGCATCTGCGACGCGACCACGACCGCGACGACCAGGCCGAGCAGCATCGCGACGCCGCCGAGGCGGGGCGTCGGGATCGTGTGCACGTCACGGTCGCGCACCGCGGTGATCGCTCCGGTGCGCATCGCGACCCACCGGGCGAAGGGCGTCGTCAGGAACGTCACCACGGCGGCGACGAGCATGACGAGCAGGTAGACCCTCACCCGCCGTTCGCCTCCGGGGTGCCGAGGTCGTCGGCGGGGGCCTGCGGCGCGGGCTCGTCGGCGGGGGTCTCGACCGGGTCGTCGGGGGCCGCGACGGGCGCGACCTCGCGCAGCCGGTCGAGCGTGACGGCGCCGGCCCGCACGAGGCGCAGCGTCCCGGACGTCGCGTCGACGATCGTCGAGGCCACTCCCCCGGGCGCGGTCCCGCCGTCGAGGTAGACGGTGACGGCGTCGCCGAGCTGGGCCTGCGCGTCGGCGGCGTCGAGCGCCGCCGGGTGCCCGGTCGTGTTGGCCGAGGAGACGGCGAGGGGGCCCGTGCGGCGCAGGAGCGCGAGCGCCGCCTCGTGGTCCGGCATGCGCAGCGCGACGGTCCCGTGCGTCTCGCCGAGGTCCCACGCGAGGGACGGCTGGGCGCGCAGGATGATGGTGAACCCGCCGGGCCAGAACGCCTCGACGAGCCGCCGCGCGTCCTCGGGGACGTCGGCGGCGAGCCCGTCCAGCGTGCGCGCGTCGGGCACGAGGACGGGCGGCGGCATGTGCCGCCCGCGGCCCTTCGCGGCGAGGAGCGCGGTGACGGCGTCCGCGTCGAACGCGTCGGCGCCGATGCCGTAGACGGTGTCGGTGGGGAGGACCACGAGGCCGCCGCGGGACACGGCGTTCACCGCCTCGTCGATCCCGGGGCCCCAGCTGTTCGGGTCGGTCACGGGGTGGACGGAGCTCACGGGTCCAGTCTTCCACGCCCGTCGGACCGCTCCGCGCCGCCCGTGCCGTCGGTCGCGTCGGCGCGGACCGCGACGACCATGCGGTCGCGCCCCGTGAGGTCCTGCGCGGTGCGCACGCCGACGAACGCGCCCGTCGCCTCGACCGCCGCGCGCGCGGCCGCCGCCTGCACCTCGGCGTGCTCCATGACGTAGACACCGCCGGGGCGCAGCAGCCGGGCCGCGGCCGCCGTCACGCCGCGCGGCACCTCGAGCCCGTCGGCGCCCAGCCCGTAGAGGGCCACGGCCGGGTCGTGCTCGGCGACCTCGGGGTCGCGCGGCACGGCGTCCGGCGGCACGTAGGGCGGGTTCGACACGACGACGTCGCACGCGGCGTCGAGCCCGCCGGCGTCGACGGGACCGGTGAGCGCGCGGCGCGCGTCCCCGCGCACGATGTGCACGACGGCGCCCGTCGCCTCCCGGACCGCCGCGACGTTGCGCGCGGCCCACGCGTGGGCGTCGGCGTCGAGCTCGACGGCATGCACCTCGGCGCCCGGCACCTCCGTCGCGACGGCGAGCGCGATCGCGCCCGACCCGGTGCACAGGTCGACGACGACAGCCCGGCCGGTGGCCTCCACGACCCTGCGCGCGGCGTCGACCGCGACCTGCGCGACCTGCTCCGTCTCCGGCCGCGGCACGAACACGCCCGGCCCGACCGCGAGCTCGAGGTGCCGGAACGGCGCCGTCCCCGTGAGGTGCTGCAGCGGCACCCGCTCCGCCCGCCGCGCGACGAGCTCGGCGAAGTCCCGCACCGCGTCGTCGGGCATCTCGGTGCCCAGGAGAAGCAGCCGCTGCAGCTCGCCGCGCCCGACCTCGAGGACGTGCCCGAGCAGGATCTCGGCGTCAGCGCGCGGGCTCGGCACACCGCTCTCGGCGAGCGCGTCGACCGCCCAGCGCACCCAGGCCGACGGGCGGGGGTCCGACGGCGGAGGCGAAGCCGTCGAGCCGTAGCGGAGCGAGCGCAGCGAGCGTGAGCGAGGCGAGCCGCCGCCGTCGGACCCCCGTCCGCCGGAACCGGCGAGGCGGTCGGGCCCCGGCCCGCCGGCGACCTCCTCAGGCATCGCCCGCCGCCGCGAGGCGCGCGGCCTCGTCGGCGTCGACCGCCGACCGCACGACCGGGTCGAGGTCGCCGTCGAGCACCTGGTCGAGGTTGTAGGCCTTGTAGCCCGTGCGGTGGTCCGCGATGCGGTTCTCGGGGAAGTTGTACGTGCGGATGCGCTCGGAGCGGTCCACGGTGCGCACCTGGGAGCGGCGGATGTCGGCCGCGGCGGCGGCCGCCTCCTCCTGCTGCGCCGCGAGGAGCCGCGCGCGCAGCACGCGCATCGCCTGCTCGCGGTTCTGCAGCTGGGACTTCTCGTTCTGCATCGACACGACGATGCCGGTCGGCACGTGCGTGATGCGCACCGCCGAGTCGGTGGTGTTGACGGACTGGCCGCCCGGGCCCGACGAGCGGTACACGTCGATGCGCAGGTCGTTCGGGTCGATCTCGACCTCGCCCGGGTCCTCGACCTCGGGGAACACGAGGACGCCCGCCGCCGACGTGTGGATGCGGCCCTGCGACTCCGTCACGGGCACGCGCTGCACGCGGTGGACGCCGCCCTCGTACTTGAGGTTCGCCCAGACGCCGTCCGCCGGGTCCGAGGGCGTGCCCTTGGACTTCACCGCGACCTGGACGTCCTTGTACCCGCCGAGGTCGGACTCGGTGGCCTCGATGACCTCCGTCTTCCAGCCGCGCCGCTCGGCGAAGCGCAGGTACATCCGCAGGAGGTCGCCGGCGAACAGCGCCGACTCCTCGCCGCCCTCCCCCGCCTTGATCTCGAGGATGACGTCGCGCCCGTCGTCGGGGTCGCGCGGCACGAGCACGCGGCGCAGGCGCTCGGCGGCGGCGTCCGCGGCCTCGCGCAGGGCGGGCAGCTCGGACGCGAAGCCCTCGTCCTCGGCGGCGAGCTCCGCGGCGGCCTCGGCGTCGTCCGTGGCCTCGCGCCACGCGCGGTACGCGCCGACCACCTGGTTGAGCTCGGCGTAGCGGCGCCCGAGCGTGCGGGCGCGCGCGGCGTCGGCGTGGACGGCAGGGTCCGCGAGCTGCGCCTCGATCTCCGCGTGCTCGGCGAGGAGCGGCCGGGTGGCGGCGAACGGGTCGGTCACGAGGGCTCCTCGGTGCGGCGGGTGCGTGCTGGCGTGGCGTCCGGGGCGGCCCGGACAACGCGACAGCGCCGGTGGCCCGAGCTCGTCGACTGCCCCTGGAGAGGTTGTCGGGCTCGGACCACCGGCGCTGCGGAGGTGCTACTTGCCGGCGGCCTTCTTGCCGTAGCGGGCCTCGAAGCGGGCCACGCGGCCACCGGTGTCGAGGATCTTCTGCTTGCCCGTGTAGAACGGGTGGCAGGCGCTGCACACGTCGGCGCTGATCTTGCCGGACGTCTCCGTGCTGCGCGTCACGAAGGTGTTCCCGCAGGTGCAGGTGACCTCGGTGAGGACGTACTCGGGGTGGATACCAGACTTCACGGTCTCTCCTTGGATGCGATGTCTCCGGGTCAGGCCGGGAGACCCCGGGCCTGTGAACCGCAGACGGGTCTGCGCGACGCAGACCGACGAACCATTGTGCCAGACCGCGGGACCGCGCCGAAATCGTCCGGCGGGGTCCCGCGACCGGGCGGCGTCAGATCGTGCGACCGACGTTGTCGTCGTCCGCGAAGGCCGCCGGCGTGGTCTTCTGGACCTGCAGGAGGAACTCGACGTTCGACTTCGTGTCCTTGAGCTTGCCGAGCAGCAGCTCGATCGCCTGCTGCTGGTCGAGCGCGCCCATGACGCGGCGGAGCTTGTAGATGATCTTCAGCTCGTCCTGCGACATGAGGATCTCCTCGCGGCGCGTGCCGGACGCGTTGACGTCCACCGCCGGGAAGATACGCTTGTCCGCGAGGTTGCGCGACAGGCGGAGCTCCATGTTCCCCGTGCCCTTGAACTCCTCGAAGATGACCTCGTCCATCTTGGAGCCGGTCTCGACGAGCGCCGAGGCGAGGATCGTCAGCGAGCCGCCGTTCTCGATGTTGCGCGCGGCGCCGAAGAACCGCTTCGGCGGGTAGAGCGCCGAGGCGTCGACACCACCGGAGAGGATGCGGCCCGACGCGGGCGCCGCGAGGTTGTAGGCGCGCGACAGCCGCGTGAGCGAGTCGAGCAGCACGACGACGTCCTGGCCGAGCTCCACGAGGCGCTTGGCGCGCTCGATGGCGAGCTCCGCGACGATCGTGTGGTCGGACGCCGGGCGGTCGAAGGTCGAGGCGATGACCTCGCCCTTGACCGTCCGCTCCATGTCCGTGACCTCTTCGGGCCGCTCGTCCACGAGCACCACCATGAGGTGGACCTCGGGGTTGTTGGTCGTGATCGCGTTGGCGATCTGCTGCATGATGATCGTCTTGCCGGCCTTGGGCGGCGCGACGATGAGGCCGCGCTGGCCCTTGCCGATCGGCGCGACGATGTCGATCACGCGCGGCGTGAGGCGCGTCGCCTCCGGGTTCTCCAGGCGCAGCCGCTCCTGCGGGTACAGGGGCGTGAGCTTGGTGAACTCGGCGCGCTGGCGGGCCTCGTCCGGGGACATCCCGTTGACCGAGTCGAGCCGCACGAGCGCGTTGAACTTCTGGCGCGCCGTGCCCGGCTGCTCGCCCTCGCGCGGCTGGCGCACGGCGCCGACGATCGCGTCGCCGCGGCGCAGGCCGGACTTCTTGACCTGGCCGAGCGAGACGTACACGTCGTTCGCGCCGGGCAGGTAGCCGCTCGTGCGGACGAACGCGTAGTTGTCGAGGATGTCGAGGATGCCGGCGACGGGCAGCAGGACGTCGTCCTCGGTCACCTCGATCTCGTCGAGGCCCGCGAGGTCCGGGCTCGTGCGGCCGCGGCCGCGCTTGCGGTC
>Ga0160446_100050_pt1 | contig 126412 bp, 132 predicted proteins | sample HID1973I_E1MG_FD_108200 | JGI IMG/M metagenome (GOLD analysis project Ga0160446, IMG submission 108200) | Enriched mosquito-associated microbial communities from UW Madison campus, WI, USA - HID1973I_E1 MG | ecosystem: Host-associated > Arthropoda: Insects > Digestive system > Unclassified ...
CCATCGAGAACGCAAGATGATCCGGGTCGAGATCACCCGCACGCGCGGCTCAGCCCCGCGCGAAACCGGCGCCATCATGATCGTGACGCCCAAAGCCATCCAAGGAACCATCGGCGGCGGGCAACTCGAATACATGGCAATCGACCGCGCACGGCAAATGCTCGCACGCGGAGAGACGCAGGCGCGGATGGACGTCCCCCTCGGGCCCGAAATCGGGCAATGCTGCGGCGGACGGGTCGAACTCGCCCTGACCCGCATCACCGAGGCGCCCGCCGCCCCCGAGCATCCCGTGGTCCAGATCTTCGGCGCTGGCCATGTCGGGCGGGCGCTCTCGCGTGCCTTGGCGCTGCTGCCGCTGCGCCCGATCCTGATCGACCAGCGCGCGGACGAACTTGCCCTTGCGCGCGGCGAGACCATCCTGACCCCCCTGCCCGAGACCGAGATCCGCAATGCGCCATTCGGCACCTCCTTCATCGTGCTGACCCATGACCACGCGCTCGACTTTCTTCTCGCCTCCGAGGCGCTGAGGCGCATGGACGCGCCATATATCGGCATGATCGGCAGCCAGACGAAGCTCGCGCAGTTCCGCCGCTTCGCCCGCGCCCAGGGCCTCGACACGGACCGACTGACCTGCCCCATCGGTGCCGGCCACTCGCGCGACAAGCGCCCCGAGGTCATCGCCGCCTTCACCGCAGCCGAGATCATCGGCCGCCTGACCCAAACCATACCCGAGTTCCACAAACACTCATGCGACAACTGATCCGGGGGCGAACGCTCTCTTTCCACGCCGACCCGGTCGAGGTCGAGAACGCGTTCACCTATCATGAGGATGGTGCGGTCCTTGTCGAAGATGGCAAGATCGTCGCGACGGGCGATTATGCCACGCTGCGGGCCGATGGCCTGCCCGAGATCGACCACCGGCCGAACCTGATCCTGCCGGGCTTCATCGACACCCATATCCATTTCCCGCAGGTGCAGGTGGTGGCAAGTTGGGGCGCACAGCTTCTGGACTGGCTGAACACCTATACTTTCCCCGAGGAGGCGCGCTTTTCCCAGCAGGGACACGCACCCGCCATGGCCGAGAAGTTTCTGGACCTGCTGGTCCACCATGGCACCACGACGGCGGTCGCCTTCTGCTCGGTCCATCCGCAATCGGCCGAGGCGCTGTTCTCGGCGGCCGAGGCGCGAAACATGGCCATGATTGCCGGCAAGGTGATGATGGACAGGAACGCGCCCGAGGCGGTGCTCGACACCCCCCAGCAGGGCTATGACGACAGCAAGGCGTTGATCGAAAAGTGGCACGGGCGCGGGCGGCAACGCTATGCGATCACCCCGCGCTTCGCGATCACCTCGACCCCCCAGCAGATGGAGATGGCGGGCCAGCTTGCCCGTGAACATCCCGACTGTCACATCCAGACGCATCTGAGCGAGAACCTGGACGAGATCGCCTTTACCCTGAGCCTTTACCCCAAGGCGCGGGATTACCTGGACATCTATGAAACCTACGGGCTGCTGGGCGACAAGATCCTGCTCGGCCACTCGATCCACCTGGAAGAGCGCGAGATCGCGCGCATGGCCGAGACGGGCAGCCATCCGGTCTTTTGCCCGACCTCGAACCTGTTCCTGGGATCGGGACTGTTCGACGAAGGCGGTCTGCGCGCCCGCGGCATCCGCGCCGGGATCGCGACAGATATCGGCGGCGGCACCAGCTATTCGATGCTGCAGACGATGAACGAGGGCTACAAGATCCTGCAACTGCGGGGCCAGAAGCTGCATCCCTTTGCCGCGTTCCATTGGGCGACGCGCGGCAATGCACTGGTTCTGGGGATGGAGGACCGTATCGGCACCCTCGCCGCCGGCACCGACGCCGACCTGGTGGTTCTGAACAGCCGCGCGACCCCGGCAATGACCTTGCGGATGGAACGCGCGACCACGCTGGCCGAGGAACTGTTCATCCTGCAGATCATGGGCGACGACCGCGCCATCGCGCAGACCTATGTCGCGGGAAAACCGATGCTCTAGGCCACAGGTTTCACATAAAGCCAAAGAAAGCAAATGAGTTCAATCTGGAAATCATGCCCTACCTCTATACTGCCCATCATGACTCGGCGCGGATCAACAAGCATTATGACTTATGCGAGAAGAGCCAAGATCCATATGTCATCTGCCAAGTTCGCGGCACCAAGGCAGATGTGATATTCGACATTGCCTCATTGGATCAAAATCAACGGGCCGTGCTCGACGTTGACGTCGCAGAGATAGCGAAAGATCTGGGGCCGCTGATTGCAAGGCATACAAGGCTGAAAGATAAAGACCTCGTGTCAGCTCACGATATTACGATCCGGGATCTTCCCATAGAGCCAGCAAAAGCGCTGGCAGAGGATCTGTTCAACTTCTACGCGGCCCGCCTCCGCAAGACTAAGCGGGATTTTTCATAGAACTGTATAGCTACCCTTCGATGTCGAAGATCTTGGAAGGTCGGGTCACCCACTCGGCCTTTCGTATGCATGCCTTCCGTGGCTGCAGATGCTGACCTGCCGTGGGATCCAGTTGCGACTCGAATCCGGTGGCCCTTTGCTCTGCCTACGTTTTCTGGCCCGCCTTAAGCTGGAGCCTCCGGGCTTCTGCGCTGCTCCCGGATATCCTCCAGAACTGCCCGGAGGGCAACAACGTTGCCGTGGATGTCGCTGATGACCGCCAAAGCGCCCTGCATGAGGTTTCCAGAAATTTCCTTTGGGTGGCCATGATCCAGCTTCGGCAGACAGAAAATTAGGTTGTTTCATTAAGGCGATGATGGAAAAGACAACAAGGCAGTGTCCACTGCACCCCATGCGACGGCCGTTGTTCGCCTTCGATAAACTGCAGGGACAGCGGGGCAATCCTACCCCTCATCTCGTCGCTCATCGGTAGCCGCGCGGTGCAGCGGCGGTCTAGGCATCGTCCTCGCTCTCCCCCGCAAACGACAATCCAGCGGCGACTTCGAGCAAGGCCGGCTTGAGAGCGGGACCGAACTTCTGAAATGTCTCTGACATCCAGGCAGCCATGGCGGGCCACTCGCCCGGATCGAATCCGGAGAAATTCTGCGATGTCGCGATCATGCTCTGGATGCCATCATCCTTCCTCAGCCAGAGAAGAGGGCCGCCGAACTTGCCCTCGATCTCCTCCTTGCGGGCGTGAAGCGCATCAAAGAGGCGCTTGTTCTCTGCCTGGTCCTTGTTGACCATGGTCAGGCCCACCCGCGCCTCCTGCTGCGTGAAGGACAGCAGGAAATGGACTTTCGACACTCCGGTGCTTCCCCAGAGCCAGTTGTTCTTGCTCGGGCTCAGATTGGAGAAGATCGCAAGGCGGTCATCGCGCATTCTTTGGAGCGCCAGCGTCCAATAGCCCATGCGCATGTCGTGGCGCCGCATCTGGCCTTCCGCATTGGCACTCTCCTCGACCTCCTTGGCCGCGAGGTTGACCATGTATTCGGCGGCCTCGCGTGGCGGAATGATCTGTTGCAGGTCGAGAAGGATCTCTTCCCCGAAGCTGAACGGTTGGACCCGGAAGCACTTGGCGTTGACCCCGCGCCCGATCAGCCAGAGCACGGTCGCCGTCACCTCCTTGCGGAAATTGGCCGCAATGAAGATCAGGCGCTCGGTGTTCCTGCGGTTGAGCTCGGCATCGCTGATGTCCTCGACCTCGAGGAACTCGCAGATCCGTTGCGCCGCGGACCCGCCGCCTTCATATCTGTCGAGATATTGCTGGTAGATGTCGACCAGCTGCCTGGTCTTCAGGGCCGAGACATAGGCCGTGTATTTCAACGCCTGCCAGGTCACGTCGCGCCCGGAATCGTCGAGCTTGTTCTCGATGATGACGAGGTTGCCATCCCTGTCCAGTGCCAGGAGATCGAGGCGCTCCCGCGTCTCGTCGAAACCGTCGAACTCCTTCTGGATGATCAGGAGATCTTCGCCGAGCGCATCCGGCTGATGGACGAGCCATTCCTGCAGATGCTCCCGCTCGCGGAAGCCAAGCTCGCCAAAGCGCTTCCGGGAAAGGGGGGAGATGCGGTTCAGGTTGCGATCGACTCGGAACAAGGGCGCTCTCCTTGCTGTCCCCACCGACGCTACGTCCCGCCGCGGCTTCGCGCAATTCCCAAGCCAGGAGAGAGGCTTCGACCGCCCGGGTGACGCTGTTCTCCGAATGGCTGTTAGTCCGAAGGATCTGTTGATCCCGGCTCATGCCCCTGCCGCCGGCGCCGTCCTCGTGACTGACAATACGGGGGAGTTTTCCCGCATTCGCGGCCTGCAGGTCGAAAGCCGGGTCAGGTATCCAGATCCTATGCAGAGATGCGGTCATTGCTGCCGCTAACCAACAGCCCTAGACTCCGAGGAACATCAATGATGTCGGAACACGATGCATGAGCCTTCGCTTAGCGCGCCCATCTGACGCGCCTATCCTTGCCGCAATTTCAATCGAGGTTTGGCTAGGAACCTATATCCGGCAGGGCGTAAATGCATTTTTCGCGGAATTCGCCCTGAACGAGTTCACAGCGCCCAAGCTTACCGCCATTCTCGAAGATCCGAGCGAACATGTGATCGTATCAGAAAACAAGGACGGGCTAGACGGGTTCATTCGTATCACCCACGGCAAGGTAGCCCCTGTAACGGGCTGCTCTTCATTGGAGATCTCGACCCTTTACGTTCAGCCGCGCCACCACGGAAGAGGACTAGGAAGGGCGCTGTTAGAGCAGGGTTTGCTTTATGCAAAGTCTGTCGATGCCCCATCGGTCTGGTTGACCACCAATTCCGAGAACATCCCAGCGATAGCCTTCTACTTGAAACAGGGTTTCGAAATGGTCGGGACGACGCACTTCCGTATCGATGAGCAAGCCTACCTCAATGATGTGTTCAGACGTATCGTCGCCCGGTAGTTCTACGAACGCCCGATTGCCCGCTAAGAGCTCCGTGCGTCGACCCGGCCTTCCGAACCCGCCAACGGTGTGGCCCGGCCGGCCAGGGCCATCGATGCGGACGAAGCGGTCGGCCACGACCACAAGCGCTTGCAGTTGACGGCAATAGTTCATATCGCTCTTAAACAATTTGCTGCAGAAGGAGCCAGTGTTGAGTGGTTTGCTGATAGGAGACAGCGCGTTCAGGACATTTTACGCTGTAATGCTCATTGGCACCGCACTCTTTGATCTGATGGCGATCGCGATATTGACGGGGATAATTCAAGGCGAGCCACTGGTAACCCCTGTGATTTTGGTGTTCGGAGGGATCTGTCTCATTGTGCTTATCCCTATTGCTGGCCTCGCTTTATTGGTTCCATCCGCGCTTACCTTCATGACCACCGTCAAACAGCTCGAACATAGGTTCGGCAGACATCGGGCAATTCAGCTTGCTGCTATCCTGACGACCGCTTTGGCAAGCGGATTGTTTGCGCTTGTGGCATCCGGGTTCGGGCGCAACTTCGATAATATAGGCATACCGATTTCTGCCATTTCCCTGCTGGGCATGTTTTGGGCCCCGCGAATCGCGCTGTGGGCCCACGACAAACGAGCGGCAGCTTAGGCCTCTGTGCGTCAACCTGGCCTTCCGAACCCGCCAACGGTGTGGTCTGGCCGGCCAGGGCAGCGATGCGGACGTCCGCACTTGTCAACTGGATATTGCATGAACGCGCTGTATCATGGGTGTGAAATCAAGATCAAAGAGTTCAACATCGATGCTATCAGTTGCACATTGGAGTGGGTAAATTTGCTGTGCACAGAGAGGAATATGGCCGCTGAAGAAATTTGGGGTATTGGGACCCCAAGTGAAGAAAATATGGAGATTATAGTGAGTCAGGGTTATTTCCCTGCCTTGAACTGGGAGTGGTTCCGCCAGAAATATCCGAAGATAGAGTATGCCGTCGCGACCGAAATGTTCCTATGCGCACTGCATCGTGCCATAGAGAAGAAAGAACTTTACGTTCTGCGACCTCCGCATGTTGACAATCCTCTCATCGGAACGAAGTTGATCGGAAACATTATTACTGGACAGCGCGAGGACTACTGGATAGCCGAGGCAGATGAGGTTGTTCATTACTTCAGACAGTATTGGCCTCTCGTTGAACTCCAAGATCAATCGCTTCTCGATTATTTCTTTAAAAATTATCCTCTCTTTTGTTTCCCGGTGTCAGAGTATGACAGGGTATTAATACCCGATCTTCCAGAAATTGATTGGAACGACTGCTTCCTTTTCCCGTAGAGCAGGCTTCCATCGTCCGCAAAGGGCTCTGTGCGTCGACCTGGCCTTCCGAACCCGCCAACGGTGTGGTCTGGCCGGCCAGGGCAGCGATGCGGACAAAGCTGCCGCTCGTTATGAGGGCCACTGCGGTAGTGGTCGATCGAATTTCGGGACGAAGCCGTCATTCAAGTGCCTAAAATCGTATAGAACCCATCGCTGCGCCTTCAGATTAACCTTTGGCTTTGTCTCGTATATCTGCCGCGAGCCTGTCTGCTTCTGCCATCAACTCGAAGATTTTGGTTCTAATTTCGAGAAACCGCTTCATCTCATCTGTTACCTCATGCCTCATCACTGCGGTTCCAATCGACTTGATGTCATCTTCTCGCAAGAATTCCGCCAATCTCGACGCCCGCTCGCTTTTGTCTGAAGGGTTCCGTATTTCTAAAAAATCTTGCCAAGCCTTTTGACCCTTGCTCTCATTGCATGTTCTACAACACGGAACGAGATTGCGTATTCTGTGCCCGTGTCCAGAGAACTCGCCCTTCACAACTCGGTTAAATACGTGATCCCATGTTGCGGCATCAGCACCACAGTAAACGCATTTCAGATCGCCATCGGGATCTTGTCCAAGATCGCGAATAGCTTTGGAGACAGCTTCTTGGTCATATGCATCGAAAGGCGCAAGGGCCGAAGCGAAGGCATTCGCGAATGTGCTCTTGCGTCCCATGATCGTTGACGGGCGCAGATACTTCTTTATACTCGCGGCCTTCATTCTAGTCCTCGGTGATGAATTAAAGAAACTCTACGACGTGTGGCCAACGCGCAGGAATGGTCGATCAAAGAGAGGCCATGCGCCCCGCCTTATTGGGGATGGATGAGGAGAAGATAGGAATGGTAGCGCCCTGGCCTTAATCAACCCGCGCCCCCGTTCGGCCCTACTCCGCAGTAATTCGGAATAAGAAACTATCCGGCAGCTCGAGGAGCAACTGGATCTGCTGACACGGTCAGTAAAAGTAAGGCCGGAGCCACGTCACCGCTCCTATCGCTGCAGCTGGAAGTTGAGGCAAAAGGGCATTAACCCACACCCAACGAGCGAGCTTCCCTCTAGCAGCCTCTTCGTCATCAAGAAGATCTTTATCAGGCTGAGTGATGGACAGCGATGCGGCAGTGCGGATGCACATGAGCTTTCGTTGAAGTCTTTCAATTAGTGGCGTGGTTAAAAAATGTGCTGCATACATGAGTAGAATAAATACAGCAATTTTTCCTGAATTTATCGGTTCAAAAGTCCAAACCGCCTTACCGAACGTTGCAACCGCGATGATGCATGCAGAAATTAGTCTGACGACTCCTGAAACATACATTTTAGCGAATTTCGAAACCCGTTCTGCAAATGGCTCTGGGTGTTTGGGCAGAGCATCATACCACGACGAAATAGCTCTACCAAAGGTCCTAGCCACAGACATATCTGTGAACTCAACCTCCCATCTAGCAGTCGACATTCTCGACATCATTAGGAATTCGAATTCATCAAAGTCTTCGCCAGCATTCCTATGCTTTTGTAGACTGCAGAGCTCATTTCGAAGCCCAACAGTAATTTTATAAGCTCCTGGATTATCTGCGTAAGGCAGCTTTATCAAAAAGTTGTAAACTAATTCTACATCCGTGGTCACATTTGGAATATCCGGGCCATGGATTCTGAATTTCTCCATACCGGACCACCGTTCGTGACTATCATCATCCAGTCTCTGCGTGACATTCGTAGAGGATGATATAACCTCCATAGTGTTGGCTGTTCGCTCAATTTCCTTGTGCAAAGAAATAATATGCTCCAGCCCGACGCGATGCCGAGCTTGCTTGTAGGTCACCCGCTTTTCTGGACATCGGGTTAGTTGCTGATAAACGTCCTGATAATGCTGGAGATTTGCAACTCCTACATCAGATGGATCAACATTCATTGGCAAATTCACGGCTAGAGAAATCCTTTTTAATTATGCGCGGAGATAGTTACCATTCTCTTAACACGGTTGGCCTGACCAGATAGGGGATCTATGCCCGAAAGTTGGCGACGGTCTCATCATGCTGCAGTTTGAAGTTGCTTGATCCCGTCCCTGAATTCAATACCCTTGATGAGCTCCCGCATGCCGCTGGTGCCGCCGCGCTTGCGGCGTTTGGCCGGCGCAGAGATGAGCAGCTGCTCAACCCGCGGTGCTTGATATCCAGCAGCAACTCGCGCGCGTTAATTGGCCCCAAACTCGGGTTTGACCGCAAGACATCCGGCAACTATAGGCTGTTCCCAACGCTCAGCCTGTTCTGAGACCGAGCTGCCGTTAAGCCTCGGCCAGGCGATTGGGGATGAGTTCCGCCTTCGTCCAGTGGGTTTCTAACTGGACATGCCCCTTCCTGACATATTTCCCTACCCGTCTGGGCATGTCAGCTTCCGCGAACGAGCCAGCGATCCTTGCCACAAAACCTTCTTGTTTCGTCACGTCGAGGGCCTGCGTCAGGTCTTCGAACAGACCTGCACGATAGGGACCTCGATAGAGCGACGGAACGGGTTGGATTCCCAGCTCCTCAAAACGTGCCTGTGTCAGAACCCACGACTGGACCTCATCGCCGACGATCCAAGCAAAGCCGAGAAAATATGATGGCAATGCATCATCAGCGACCGAATGACGAGCAAAGACATTCTCACCAACAATACGCTCGCCCGCTGTCAGATAGGGTGAAATCCCAGCCGCAAATGCTTTGAGCCAGTCTCGGGAAGGATGATAGCGGCTGTCTGGGCTGCGCGCATGAGAGCCGCCAGCGTGAATGGTCGTGTTCTCGCCGTCCATTTATTCGGTGACGACCAAGTCCTCCATCATCAGGCCTTCGAGTGAAAACATAATCTTGTCGTCACTGGTGGCACCCGGTGAGATTGGCAGATGAAAGGTGCGGCCGTATTTCTTCATGGAGACGCGATAGCACAGATGGCTGAGTGGCGGCTATGGGCTCAAAGCTGCCGTTTGCTTCTGCAGAATTTCCATAACGTGCTTGAACCTCACGCCCGATCGGACCTATCAATTCAACATATATTGAGGTGTTGATTCGATGGACGAACCCCAAGCGCTGGCGGCCTTCGCCGCCATGTCTCAGGAGACGCGGCTGCGTGTCGTTCGGCTGCTGGTGCAGGCCGGACCGGAGGGCATGGCGGCGGGTGCAATCGGTGAGGCGTTGGGGGATGCGACGACCTCGCGGCTGTCGTTCCATTTGACCCATCTGGAACATGCCGGGCTGATCCGGTCGCGGCGCTACGGACGTTTCATCATCTACAGCGCCGTATATCCCGCCTTGGCCGGGCTGATTGGCTTTCTGATGCAGGACTGCTGCCAAGGTCACCCCGAGATTTGCACTCCGGCGCTGGCATGCGTCTGCGACCCCGCCGCGACCCGAAAGGCCTGAACATGGACATCGTCATTTATCACAACCCCGACTGCGGCACCTCGCGCAATACGCTGGCGATGATCCGCAATGCCGGTATCGAGCCGCATGTCGTCGAGTATCTCAAATCCCCACCCTCCCGGCTGCTGCTCGAAAGGCTCATTGCCCGCATGGGCATTGCAGCGCGCGATCTGCTGCGCGAGAAGGGCACACCCTATGCCGAATTGGGGCTGGATGATCCGAGCCTGAGCGATGCCGCGCTGATCGATGCGATGATGGCACATCCGATCCTGATCAACCGTCCCATCGTTGTCAGCCCGCAGGGCGTCCGGCTTTGTCGCCCGTCAGAGCTGGTCCTGGATCTGCTGCCACCGCAGCAAGCCGCTTTCAGCAAGGAAGACGGCGAACAGGTCGTGGATGCCCAGGGCAACCGCACCCGTTCCGCCTGATCGGGAGAGAACGGCTATGACTGCCCTTCCCCAGGCCAACCGGCTTTCGTTCCTCGACCGCTATCTGACGCTCTGGATATTCGCGGCCATGACGCTTGGCATTCTGCTTGGCTGGACTTTCACCGGTCTGCCGGATGCTCTGAACGCCCTGTCCATTGGATCGACCAACATCCCCATCGCGATCGGACTGGTCCTGATGATGTATCCGCCGCTGGCCAAGGTCCGCTACGAGGAATTGCATCAGGTCTTTGCCGACAAGCGCGTGCTTGTGCTGTCGCTGGTCCAGAACTGGCTGATCGGGCCGGTTCTCATGTTTGCGTTGGCCGTGATCTTTCTGCGCGATCAGCCGGAATACATGACTGGCCTGATCCTGATCGGACTAGCCCGCTGCATCGCCATGGTGCTGGTCTGGAACCAGCTTGCGCGGGGCGACAACCAGTATGTCGCGGGGTTGGTGGCGTTCAACTCGATCTTCCAGATCCTGTTCTTCTCAACCTATGCATGGCTGTTCCTGACCGTGCTGCCGCCACTGTTCGGGCTGGAAGGCAACGTGATCGACGTGAGCTTCTGGACTGTCACCGAGGCGGTGCTGATCTATCTGGGCATTCCCTTTGCCGCCGGTTTCCTGACCAAGCGCCTGCTGATCGCGCGAAAGGGCGACCCCTGGTATCGCGATGTCTTCTTGCCGAAGATCAGCCCGATCACCCTGCTGGCGCTGCTCTTCACCATCGTCGCCATGTTCAGCCTGAAAGGGGGCGACGTGCTGCGCCTGCCGCTGGATGCGGTCCAGATCGCCATTCCGCTGATCCTGTATTTTGCGATCCAGTTCATGGTCAGCTTCGTCATGGGCCTGCTGATAGCCCGCGACTATCCCCGCACCACGGCCATTGCCTTCACTGCGGCAGGCAACAATTTCGAACTGGCGATTGCCGTTGCCATCGCCGCCTACGGCCTTGCCTCACCGGTGGCATTCGCCGCCGTCATCGGCCCCTTGGTCGAGGTGCCGGTCCTGATCCTGCTGGTGAACGTCGCCCTGCGCCTGGGCGCGCACTGGTTTCCCCATGATGCCGCGCTGAAGGAGGCCCGCGCATGATCCCTGAATTGCCGAACCTGTCGCCCAAGGCCGACCGGCTGCCCGAACTTCCGATCCTGCCACGGGCCAGCCATCCGCCGCGCATCCTGCTGCTTTACGGCTCGCTCAGGGAACGCTCATACAGCCGCTTTGCCACGCTGGAGGCAGAGCGTCTGCTGCGCCATTTTGGCTGCGAGACGCGGGTCTTTTACGCCAATGGCCTGCCATTGCCGGACGATGCCGCGGCGGATCATCCCAAGGTTCGGGAACTGCGCGAGCTGTGCCTTTGGTCCGAAGGCCAGGTCTGGACCAGCCCGGAGCGGCATGGCGCGATGACCGGCGTGATGAAGTCGCAGATCGACTGGATTCCGCTGGCCATGGGGGCAATTCGTCCCACGCAGGGCCGAACGTTGGCTGTCATGCAGGTCTCGGGCGGCTCACAATCCTTCAATGCCGTAAATCAGATGCGCGTGCTGGGTCGCTGGATGCGGATGTTCACGATCCCCAACCAGTCCTCGGTCGCCAAGGCCTATGACGAGTTCGACGAAGCCGGGCGGATGCGCCCGTCCAGCTACTACGACCGCATCGTCGATGTGATGGAGGAACTGGTCCGCTTCACACTGTTGACCCGCGATCTGTCCGACGTCCTGACCGATCGCTACAGCGAGCGCAAAGAGGCCGCGGCGAAGCTCGAGGCAAGGGTTAATTTGAAATCCGCGACCTGATGACCTCGACACGGCGTTGGCCCGTTATTGCGGCGCTTGATGCAACCGCCAAGCTTGAGGGGGGTCTGTGCTCGCATCTCGCAACACTCTGCATGCGGCCCCGATCTGCAGATACGGCGGTATATGCCAAGCCCAAAGCGGCCGATTACCCAGAGCCAGCCGGCACTTAGTCCTCACATGTAGGACTGGGGTCCGGTCGACGCGGATATGAATGGCGCGATTTCGAGCTCGGCCGAGGTTAGAGCTCGTCAGACGCCCATCACCGGGCGACCGCGGCGCAGACGGACATAGGCCATGTCAAGCAGTAGCATGACCAGCAGCGAGGCTCCGACCAAGGGGAAGATCACCCCGCCGACTGCCAGAATGACGATCAGCCCGCGGAACGCCCGCCTGTCTTGCGGCAAGGGGGGCACGCCGAGCGATCCCGAGGGGCGGCGTTTCCACCACATCACCACCGCCGAGACCGCCAGCAGCACGATGGCCGCACAGGCCACCAGCAGGATGATTTGGTTCAGAAGCCCGAAGGTCTGGCCCATATGGGTGTTGATGCCCCATTCCAGCCATTTGCCCAGCGGGCCGTAATCCGCGTAGGACATGTCCAGCAGCGGCTGACCCGAATACTGGTCCAGATGCACGACGCGCTGCTGGCTCAGATCGTTGGGATAGACCGAGCCGCTGAACACACCCTCGGGTTTTTGCGGCAGGCTGACGGAGTAGCCGCGATGCAGCCCGAGCGCGTCGAACTTTGCGACGGCGTCGTCAAGGCTGATCGCCGTCCCGCTGCCAATGCTTTCGGGTATCCGCGCCTGCTCCAGTGTCCACGAAGTCTTGGCGATCACGTCGAGCTTCTGGCCGGAGATCGGCACGTTCACCCGCACCCCGTCCGGATAGCCGAAATTGCTGCCATTCGCCCATTCGTTGACCTTGCCGCCCCAGACACCCGACCACGGCATACCGGTGATCGCCAGAAAGACGATAAAGAACCCGACGAAGATCCCCGTTACGGCATGTAGATCGCGCCAGAAGACACGCCGCTGCGGCTTGCCCCGGACCGAGACCACGCCGCCCCTCTGCCCGCGCGGCCACCACAGGTAGATACCGGTGGCGACCAGCAGGATCGACCAGCCCGCCGCGATCTCGATGATATAGCGGGCATAGGTTCCGAAATACTTGAAGCTGTGCAGCGTTCGAACCGTCCACATCAGAGTCGACCTGTCCGGCATCGCGCCCAACACCAGACCGTTATAGGGGTTTACATAGACCGCCATCTTCCCCGCCTCGGTCGAAACGGTGATTTCTGTCGAGGCACCCGCATCGACCGGGTCGGTATACTTGATCGCCGTTCCGGGCACCGCATCCAGTGCCGACGCGACCAGCCCAGATGGCGCCAGCCGCTGGCTTTCCTGCACCTGCACCCGCTTCAGATCGGCGTGATACCAGTTGTCGATCTTGTCGCGGAATACATACATCGCGCCTGTGATCGAAAGGGTGATCATGAAGGGCAGAACAAGCAAACCGGCATAGAAATGCCAGCGCCAGACTGCCCGGTAAAGATCGCTCAAGCCCGTGGCCGGGCGAGCGGAAATGGCTGAGTAAGACATTTGTCCTCGCATCTGCGAAAGGCCCGCCGAAGGAAGGCCGGTGATGGCTGGGATTGGGCGGTCAATGACCCGAATGGCCGGTATCGTGACCCTCACCCGCCTGCGGTGCGGAACGCATGGCGCGGACCTCGAAGGGCAGCGTGACCTCGTCGGCCTTGTCGAAGACCAGGGTCGCCTCGACCGTCTGCCCTTCGGCGAAGGGCTCCGGAACTTCCACGAACATCAGGTGATAGCCGCCCGGCTTCAGTTCGACCGTCTCTCCGGCGGGGATCGGCAGACCTTCGGGCAGCTCGCGCATCTTCATCACGCTGCCGTTCATGGTCATCTCGTGGATCTGCACCTCACCCGATTTTGGCGAATGTGCCGAGACGAGGCGATCCGCCTCCGCTCCGTCATTTCGGATCTTGAGGAAGCCGCCCGCGACCGGAGCCTTTGGCGGCATGGCCCGGATATAGGCATCCGAGATTGTCAGGCCCTTCTGGGTGATGGGGTCCGCAACAGCACCAGCGCCGAGGATGCCAAGGAAAAGCGCGCCCAGCACCGGGGCCGCCAGAATATTCGATTTCATGGGATTACCTGTCCGTGAATTGCACTTGCCGCCCAAGAGCGGCGCGGAATTCACGCGACGGGCGGACCTCGTGCCGAGGGGGCCAGGACTTCTGCGCGCAGCATGCGTTGGTCGCGCGCGGCGGCCGGGTCGGCGGGACGGCCTATTTGCGCGGCAACAACCGGCAAGGCTGGCGCGGCCTCCAACATGGGCTGGGCATGAACCGACCAATCGCATGGCGGCTTCGGCGATTTGGGGACCTGCTCGCTCTGCTTTGCGCGATATTCGTCGGCGCGGACGACATTGCCATCGGCATCCAGAACCATCTCAACCGGCAAGTGATCGGCGCAGAGCACGACCATGAAACTTTGCGGCGTTGCGCCCTGTGCCACCATCGTGCCTTGCGCCATCAGCGAGAGCAGCACGAAGGGCAGGACCAAGACCAGCGCCACCGCCCGGCCGAGAGCTGGGAGGGCACGGGCAAAGGATGTGGCGGACTGGCGCATCGGGAACCTAGGTGAATGTCGGATCTATAGCCGCGTGATCCTGATCGTGCCAGAGTTTTGCGCCCGTGCCGAAGGCCAGATTCAGTTCTGCGTCTGCTCGCGTTCCGCGATGATCTTTGCGAAGCGTTCGGCAGTGCGTTTCGGCAGGCCATCTGGCAAGGCGACCTCGGAGCTGGCGCCCACTTCGATCAGCATGACCATGCCCATGGCATAATGCGGCGAGCATTTGACGCCGTACGCGCCCGGCGCGCTAAGTGTAATCTCGAACGAGTCGTTGATCTTCGACTTGAAAGGCTCGGCACCCGGCGGGAGCATGCCATCTATCGTCGCGGCATTATGGCCGGGCTGGGTCGGCAGGAAGCGAACCGTGTCGCCCGGCGCGATGTTCAGATAGGACGGCTCATAGACCATCGGGCCGGAATCGCCGCGATTGAGCATCCTGATCTCATGGATTTCGGCAAGGGCGGGATTTGCAAGCAGCATCAGCGGCAGCAGCAGGTATTTCATTGAACGTCTCCAAGTTGTGGAAGCGCAGCAGGCTGACATCGTCCCTCGGATCGGTCAGGGTGGTGGCACCCACCCGGAAGACGTTGCGCAGCAGATCGGAGGTCAGGACCGCGTCGGGCGGGCCACAGGCGACCATGCGGCCCCCTGCCATGACTCCCAGTCGGTCGCAGCCCATCGCCTGATTGAGGTCATGCAGCGCGATCACCACGGTCAGGGGCAGATCTTGGACCAACCGCAGCAGCGCAAGCTGATGGTGGATATCCAGATGGTTCGTCGGCTCGTCCAGAAGCAGGATGCGGGGCCGTTGCGCTAGCGCGCGCGCGATTTGCAGGCGCTGTCGCTCGCCGCCCGAAAGCGTGGCCCAAGCCCGGGCGGCCATGCTCTTCATGCCGACCGCCTGCAGCGCGTTGTCCACGATGGCAGCGTCGGCAGGGCCAAAGGGGGCCAGGGCCGAAAGCCAGGGCGTGCGCCCAAGCTCGACAACCTGACGGGCGGTCAGTGCCTCACCTGTCTCGGCCTGCTGCTCGACCATGGCAAGGCGGCGTGCGATTTCGCGTCGGGGCAACTTGCTCACGGGCTCGCCCCCCAATTCGACGATCCCCCTGGCGCGGCGGTCGAGCCCAGCGAGGAGACGCAGGAGCGTCGATTTTCCCGACCCGTTCGGGCCGATCAGGCCAAACGTCTCGCCCGCTGCGACCTGCAGATCGACGCCGTCGACGATGTTGCGGCCTTGCGCGTGCAGCGAGAGGTCGGTTGCACTGATCCTCATGCGCGACTCCGGTTGCGGATCAGGATCAGCGCGAATGCCGGTGCGCCGACCAGCGCGGTGACGACGCCGATGGGGACGACTTGACCGGGGATCAGCACGCGCGAGACCACATCCGCCGCGATCATGAAGACCGCTCCCGCCAGCGCCGAGGCCGGGACCAGCGCGCCATGCCGAGCCCCCACCAGAATGCGCATGGCATGAGGCACGACCAGTCCGACAAAGCCGATGGCCCCGACAAGGCTGACCATCACCGCGGTCATGAGCGTCACCGCCCCCAGCAGGACGACCATCACCCGTCGCACCGCGATCCCCAGCGAGGCAGCCGCACTCGCGCCGAAGCTGAAGGCGTCAAGCGCCCGGATATGCACCGCGCATGCCAGCAGCCCCGCCAGCGCCACCGGCACCGCCAGCGCCACATCCGGCCAGCGCACGCCCGAGAGATTGCCGAGCAGCCAGAACATGATGCCGCGCGCCTGCTCGGCATTGGCGGATTTGGCAATGAAGAAGCTGGTCAGCGCGTTGAAAAGCTGCGAGCCCGCAATCCCGGCAAGGACCAGCTGCGCCGATCCACCCCCCGCTGCGCGCGCGAGCGCCGCGACGATGCCGAAGGCGAGCGCGGCCCCCGCAAAGGCCCCGGCCGAGATGCCGATGGCCCCCGCGCCGACGCCCATGATCGTGACCGCGACCGCACCGGTCGAGGCCCCGGCCGAGACGCCGAGCAGATAGGGATCGGCAAGGGCATTGCGCACCAGCGTCTGCAGGACCAGCCCCGACAGCGCGAGCCCCGCGCCACAGGCCGCCGCGACCAGCGTGCGCGGCAGGCGGTAATTCCAGATGATGCCTGCGTCGATCGGATCGACGCCCGATGCTGCACCCCAAAGCTTCTGTGCGAGCACCGTCGCCACCTGCGACGGCGGCAGCGGCGTCTCGCCCAGAACCACGCCCACCAGAACGGCAAGGACAAGCACCGCCAGCCCCAGCGTCAGACGTAGGATCAGCCGCGACCGCCAAGCGGCGGCACAGGGGATGGCGGCCTCGGTCATTTCAGGCCGAACTTCGGCAGCGCCCCGGCCAGGGTCTCAAGCGCGTCGATATTGCGGATCGAGGGGTCCATCGCATGCGCGTCCAGCACGATGATGCGGTCATTCTTCACCGCATCCATCTGGCTGGTCACCGGATCGGATTTCAGGAAGCCGATCTTCTTTTCATAATCATCGGCCTCGAAACGGCGGCGGTCCATCTTCGCCACGACGATGACCGAGGGGTTGGCTCGCGCGATGGTCTCCCAGCTGACGACCGGCCATTCCTCGTCGCTATCGACGACGTTCTTCAGGCCAAGCGCATTCATCATGTAGGCTGGCGGACCCTTGCGACCGGCGACATAGGGGTCGATGTCCATCTCGGCCGAGGAGAACCAGAACACCGCCGAGGCATCCTTCAGCCCCAGCGCCTTGGCCTTGTCGATCGCGGCGGCCTCGCGCGACTTCAGATCGGTGATCAGCGCCTCGCCCTTGTCGGCCACATCGAAAATCTGCCCCAGGTCCGAGACACCGCGATAGATGCTCTCCATCGCATACATGTCGCTGCGCGTGCCGTCCGAGCCCTTGCTATTGTCCTTTCCGGTGCAATCCGAGGGCAGGATATAGGTCGGAATCCCGAGGTCCGAGAACTGCTCGCGGGTGGCGACGATGCCTTGCGGGCCGACATGCCATTCATATTGCACGGTCACGATGCCGGGACGCTTGGCGACGACGCTTTCGAAGCTCGGGTCATTGTCGGCCAGACGCTCGATCCCGGCGTTCGTTTCGCTGAACTCGGGCAAAATTTCCGTGAACCAGACCGAGGTGCCGGCGACCTTGTCGGCCAGACCCAGCGAATAAAGGATCTCGGTCGCGGCCTGACCCACGGTCACCGCGCTTTCCGGCGCCTCGTCGAAGGACAGACCGATGCCGCAATTCGATAGCTTCAACGGATATGAAGTTTCTGCCGCGGCGGGCAGCATGGCGGCGCCAGCGAGAAGAAGTCCGGTCAGGGTAGATTTCAGGAACATCTCAAGTCTCCGGTCTGGTTGCAGGCGAAGGGCTTGGGGAATGGCCATGGCAAAGCCGCGTCCGGATACGGAACGCAGCAACGAAGGACCGGACCGACAGTTCGGCAGGCATGAAGCATCTGGCACCTCCCCGGACACCCCGCCCGGATCGTTAGAGTTTCATCCGTCGGCAGGTCTCCTGACTGGCGGGTCATCGCGGGATGCGGCCTTCCCATGGCCCGTGGGCCACAGTGGCGTATTCGCATCCTGCTCGCCGCCTACAGTTGCGGGGGCAGTTCCGTTTCGAGGCGATTGCCCCAACGGATTCCCTTTCAATTCCTTTCGGAAACCGACGCGATCCTGTTAGCCAGAGAGCCGAAAGCACGCAAGTGACAATGTCTACGCCTCGCGCACGTCGCCTCAGCGTCAGGCACGTCGATTTTGCGGATGCGAAAGTGCAGACATACGATGCCGCAAGATTCGACCGTCTTATCCAGTCCGCGCAAGGAGAGCACATTGAATTCGTGATCTTCGATCAGACTGAGCTCTTCCTATCCCTATTCCGGACCAGTCGACCTCACCCGGCATCGCGCACAGAGCGGGGCCGAGGCTCCGGGTTCTTGAACCTGCCTGTCTCGGACGCATGTTCGCTTGACGGGGTCGAAACTAAGTCGATTTGGCTGGAACTTGCGCAGAGCTTCACACCTGCTGAAAACCGGACCTCGTCCGACCGGCGATATTGGGCTGCCTTCAAATGGCTCGGCGTTCCGCCGCTCTCTGGCACACCGGCGCAAGTCCACGATTGGGGCGGTCAACTCCACATGCTATCGGCCGACGGCGCAGCGCTCGGCACGTTGCAGACCGCTCTTAATCCCAATCGTCTTGGCTTGATGATGGCGACCGTAGCCACTGGCCCCGGCAGGATAGACATCGTCTATTTGGGGACAGCAGACATCTCCTAACCAAACGCGATAGCTCACACCGAAGTTGATCGTAAGGTGCGCCCAGCTGCATACAATTGGAAAGCAGATATAAATCGCGTCAGCCCTACTTATAGCGAATGACCGCAATGGGGCTAAAGCGGACATTCGAACAACCAGTTGCCGCTACACCTCAAGTCCGCTCCAGGGCCGGCTGAGGACGCTCAGGTCGAACAGCGAAAATAGTCCGCACAGGCGCGGGTCTTCTCCCAGATGAGAAGGCACGTGAATCAGTATGACGGTGAGCGGAGGCAGCCTCGGCCTCGAGGCTGGTAATGTGTGGCGAGCCATGCCTATGATCACAAATCGGTAAGTTTTCGTTCTCAATGAAGAACTTCGACATGAACGACGCCGGGCGCGATCAAAGATCCATACCGCTCATCGAGCGATGCCTGTCTGTTGACCTGGAAGTCGATCCGACCCGCGCGCTGACATTTGCATTTGCCGCGGTGCGTCACTCGGACGATCAGAAAATCCTGTTCAAGAAAGGTGACCGGGAAGCGGCGCTAGATCGGTTTGAATTTCTGGCAACCGAAGCGGACTTTCTGCTTGGCCACAACATCATCCGCCACGATCTGCCGCATCTGGTAGCGATGCGCCCGCGCTTGGCCAAACTGGCACAAAGGCCTATCGATACGCTCTGGCTCAATCCCCTCGCGTTCCCGCGAAACCCCTATCATCACCTCGTCAAGCACCATCATGACGGCCGCTTGCAGGCTGGACATGTCAATGACCCGGAGCTTGACGCGCGGCTGGTGCTGACGGTGCTGGGGAACCAGATCGCGGCATTTGCCGCCCTCAACCGCGAAAATCCTTCCGCCTTGGCAGCGTATCACTTTCTGTCCACGTGTTCGCCGGACAGCAGCGGCTTCGATGCGCTGTTCACCGAAATTCGGCAAGCGCCTCGTCCTCACGCCGTCCAAGCAGAGAATGCCATCGGCGAACTTCTCGAAGGCAAGGCGTGCTCGTTCCGCTCCTTGCAGACGATCAACCGGCTGTCATCGCCGCAACTTGGCTGGCCGATGGCCTATGCCCTGTCCTGGATTTCGGTGGCCGGCGGGGATTCCGTCATGCCGCCCTGGGTCCGGGCCCAGTTTCGTGAAGCCTCGATGATCGTGCGCCATCTTCGCGACCGCGCCTGCGCCGATCCAGCCTGCCATTGGTGCCGCGAGATGAGCGACCCGAAGCACGCTCTGTCCCGCTGGTTTGGCTTCGACGGTTTCCGGCCCGAACCAAAGGATGATGCCGGCGTTCCGCTTCAGGAACGCATCGTCGCCGAGGCCATGGCCGGGAAATCGGTCCTTGGCATCCTGCCGACCGGGACCGGCAAGTCTGTCTGCTATCAGATTCCCGCGCTCTCGCGGTTCGATAAGATCGGCTCGCTCTCGGTGGTGATCTCGCCGCTTGTCGCCCTGATGGCGGATCAGGTGCAGGGGCTCGTCCGGCATGGCATCAGCGGATGCGTCACCATCAACGGCCTTCTGTCCATGCCGGAGCGACAGGCAGCACTGGACCAAGTGCGCATGGGTGACGCCTCTATGCTGCTGATTTCACCCGAGCAACTTCGCGCACCATCGGTTCGCTCGGTTTTGGCGCAGCGGGAGATCGGCTACTGGATTCTGGACGAGGCGCATTGCGTCTCGAAATGGGGCCATGATTTCCGCCCGGACTATCGCTATGTCTCGCGCTTCATCCGCGAGTTCTCTGGAGATCAGGATCCGGCGCCAGTGATCTGCCTGACCGCAACCGCCAAACCTGAAGTCGTGCGTGACATCCGCGATCATTTCCAGTCGCGCCTTGGGGTGGACCTGCTGTTACTCGATGGCGGCGCCACCCGACACAACCTGCTTTTCGAGGTCCATGAGACCCATAGCAGCCGCAAGCTCGCAGACATCCTCGACACGATCGAAGGCGCGCTTCCGAAGGAAGGTGTATCCGGCGCGGTGGTCTATTGCGCCACCCGCTCCACAACTGAGCGCGTGGCCGAGTTCCTTCGGCAGCAGGGTCTGGACGCGGATTATTTCCACGCCGGGCTGACGCCCGAACGCAAGCAGGAGGTGCAGGAACGCTTTCGCATTGGCGACTTGCGCGTCATTGCCGCGACCAATGCCTTCGGCATGGGGATCGACAAGCCCGACATCCGGCTCGTGGTCCATTGCGATATACCGGGTTCGTTGGAAAACTACCTGCAGGAAGCGGGGCGCGCCGGACGGGACCGCGACCCGGCTGTCTGCGTCCTGCTCTTCAGCCACGAAGACGTCGAGCGGCAGTTTTCGCTGTCGGCCCGATCGAGGCTGGCCCGGCATGAGATCGGCGCCATCCTCAAGGCTCTGCGTCGTCTCGATACGCGCGGCAAGCAAAGCGGTGCAGTGGTCGCCACCACCGGGGAGATCGTCCGCGAGGAAACCGAAAGGGAGTTCGAGCGTGACACGACGACCGACGACACCCGGGTCAAGACCGCTGTAGCATGGCTCGAGGAATCGGTCCTGCTGACCCGCGAGGAGAACCGGGTATCGGTCTTTCCATCCTCGCTGCGGGTCCACAGCATGGCGGAGGCTGAAGCGATCCTCGCAAAGGCCGGGATCGCCAATTCTCGCCGCAAGCAGCTTTTGGATCTGGTGCGGCATCTGATGAATGCTTCACCGGAAGCCGGGGTCTCGACAGACGAACTTTCGGGTGTCAGCGGACTGAAGGGAGGGGCGCTGCGCAAGGCATTGTCCGATCTCGAGGCACTGGGGATCGCCACCGACGACACGAAGCTCACCGTCTTCGTTCATGTCGGCGGCGAGGATTCCTCGAGGCTGCGTTTCAGGCGGTCGTCCGCGCTGGAGACCGCGCTGATATCAGCCATGCGCGAGGCAGCACCCGATGCCGAGGACGGTGATCCACAACCCCTGAACCTCGCTGCGACCTGTCAGGCGTTGCGCGATGATGGGCATGAGGGGGTCCGGCCTCATCTTGTCGAGGCACATTTGCGCAGCTTTGCCCAAGACGGGCGGGACGAGGATGGCGGTCGCGGCAACATCCATCTCCGAAAGGTGAACCGCAACACCTGCCTGGTCCGTCTGCAACGGTCGTGGGATATGCTCTCGCTCACAGCCGAGCTGCGGCGTCGGGGCGCGGAGCTTCTGCTGCAGCATCTCGAAGGCCTGGTGAGCAAGGGCGCACGGGGCAAGGATATCCGCGTCGAATCCACCATGGGTAAGCTTCAGGCCGCGATCACCGGGGATGTGCTTCTGCGAGGTGCCATTCGCGACCCGAACAAGCTGATGGGCCGAGCGCTAATGTGGCTGCACGAACAAGGCACGGTGACGCTTGGGCGCGGCCTGACCATTTTCCGTCCGGCGATCACGGTTCACCTCAATCCCGGCGGAGGGCAGTTCACGCAAAAGGACTTCCTTCCCCTGGAGGAGCATTACGCGGAGCAGACCGTCCAGACCCATATCATGGCAGCCTATGCACAACGCGGCCTGAGTTCGATGACCGAGGCCGAGGGGCTCGCGCATGACTATTTCCAGCTCGACAAGGAAAGCTTCCTCAAGCGCTGGATGCCAGATCGAGCCGGGGAGCTTCGGCGTCAGACAACACCGGAAAGCTGGCGCCAGATCGTCGAAAGTCTCGGCAATCCGGCGCAGTCCAAAATCGTTTCCGATGATCGCGAGCAAACCAATGTGCTGGTGCTTGCCGGGCCGGGTTCCGGTAAGACGCGGGTATTGGTGCACCGGATCGCCTATCTGATCCGGGTGCGGCGCGAGGCTCCGAACGGCATTCTGGTTTTGACCTACAACCGTCACGCCGCGGTCGAAGTGCGCGAAAGGTTGAAGTCGCTGATCGGTGACGAGGCAAGCCGGGTCACCATTTCCACCTGCCACGCCCTCGCGATGCGCCTCGTCGGCGCAAGCTTTGCCGGGCAGGCGGAGGATGCTTCAGTCCCGCGGGATTTCGACAAGATCGTGCTGGAGGCCGTCAATCTGTTGAGGGGCGAGGGGCTGTCCAAAACCGATGCCGAGGCGCTGCGTGAAACACTGATACAAGGTTACCGCTGGATTCTGGTCGACGAATACCAAGACATCGGACCAGAAGAATATGCATTGATTGCGGCTGTCGCCGGTCGGTCCATCGAAGACCCCGAACAGCGCCTCAGCCTTTTCGCAGTCGGTGACGACGATCAGAACATCTACGCCTTCGCCGGCGCTTCGGTCGATTTCATCCGGCGCTTCGAGGCGGATTATTCGGCGAAACCGGGCTATCTGACCGAGAACTACCGCTCCACTGCGGCAATCATCGAAGCGGCGAACCGCGTGATTGAACCGGCCGCCGACCGGATGAAAGCCGGGCATGACATCGTCATCGACCGGTCGCGGGCGAAGGCTGCAGCCGGCGGCACGATGCAAGCAATCGATCCGGTCGCACAAGGTCGTGTTCAATTTCTTCAGACAGAAACGGGGCTAGATGCCCAAGCCATTGCCGCCGTTGATGAGCTGATCCGGTATTCCAGTCTCATCCCGGACTGGTCCTGGGCAAAGGCGGCGATCATTGCCCGCGAGTGGCGACTCCTCGAACCAGTGCGAAGCTATTGCGAGGCCAAGGGCATCCCGGTCCAACTCGCCAGCGAGGCAAGGCCACCCTTCTGGCGGCTACGCGAGGTTCAAGTCCTCGTCGCCTTCCTGCGAACGGAACCGACAAAAATGCTAACGGTGAAAGCCATGCTGGACTTCGTCCGGACACAGTCACCGAACCGGTGGTGGGATCTGATCTTCGAGGCGGTGACTGCCATAGGTATAGAGCTTGCCGACAAGCCCGCGCCCGTCACCGACATCATCGAATGGCTTGCGGACTGGATGCGGGATGCGCGGCAGGACCAGCATGGGTTGCTTTTGCTGACCGCGCACCGCGCCAAAGGGTTGGAGTTTGACCATGTTGTGATCCTCGACGGCGGCTGGGACCGCACGTCAAAAGGGGAGGATCGCGATGCACCCCGGCGGCTGTTCTACGTTGCCATGACGAGGGCCAAGCGCAGTCTGGCCATCATGTCGGAGCAAGATCACCATCTGATCCTTCGGGAGGTCGCGGCTACCCTGTTACCCCGGTCGATCCAACGCAACTCAAATAGCGAGACCCTCGCCGGATTGAGATATCAGTGCATCGAACCGAAAGACGTGGATCTGTCTTGGGCAGGAAGATTGTCGGACAGCCATCCAGCGCTCCGGGCGCTTTCAGAAATATGCACGGGCGACCTCGTGGATCTTGTCGATCACGACGGCCGCTGGATGATGACGAATGCAGCCGGAATATTCATCGGGCGGATGGCAAGGAGCTACCAGCCGCCAAGAGACCTAATGTTCGTCCGAGGATCAGCAGCGGCAATCATTCGCTGGCGCAAGTGCGACAATGGCGAGGAGTTTCAGGGCAGCATCAGACGGGACGCGTGGGAGGTCGTATTGCCCGAGCTCGTATTCGCACAAAACCAGAAAAACGCGTGAGCAGTCACTCCCGGCGTCCGTGATCAACCTTGCCGTGGGATACTTCGAGACGCGCAAAGCGGACGTTGCCGCCTGCCCGGCCGCTTGCGGTGCCCAACGTGTAACGTCGAACAGTTCCAACATATCGCTGGTCAGGAACCGGGTGCGCGCGGCGAAACCCCGAAACAACAAGCTCATGCGCGGGTGGCGCGCTTCGCCCTAAACAAGAAACTGAAATTGCGGTTAGGAGGTGAGTAACAAACTGCTCTCACAGATCCGTTACAAAGCAAGAGATATTTACCAACATCAATCGGCGGTCAGTAGACCGGCCGACGCAATGCAGTTCATGCAATGGACAAGAGCGGCTGTCATCCGTTGGCGTGGGTGAGAGCGCTCGGTGGTTCCATGGCATCTATAAAGCACGCGTTGGGGAGATCGCGCTTTCGAGCGCGAAATCACACCCAAACCCGTAGCCAGCGGCCCAAACGGTCAGTCTACGCGTCGATCGTCCACCATCTTTCCCGATTATTTCACTTTAATTCAATTCTCTACGCCTGCGCACGTTATTGCTTTTCTGCGTAAGCTTTACCTTTTCCGAGCCTCAACTAGGCTTGCCAACATGTTGATTGGAAACAAGTTTCAAAAGCTACGAATCGGGTGCCGCAGAGCTCTTGCGCACTTATTTGCTTTCTTTGGCTCATAAAGCCATCACAAAAAAGGCCCGCCATCACGGCGGGCCTTTTCGGCTTTCTGGCAGCGTGATCCGCGGCTCTGCATCGCAGCGGGACGTGCAGAGCCTCGGTTCTCGCGTCACTCCATGAAAAAGGCGAAGCGGATTACGAACAGGCCCGCGACGATCCAGGTGGCCATGTGAACGTCCCGGACACGCCCGGTCAGCAGCTTGATGACCGCATAGCTGACAAAGCCAAGGGCCAGCCCGTTCGCAATCGAGTAGGTGAAGGGCATCATCAGCGCCGTCAGAACGGCGGGCGCAGATTCAGTGATGTCGTGCCACTCGATCTCTTCGAACTCGCGCACCATCAGGCAGGCGACGTACAGCAGTGCCGGCGCGGTAGCATAGGCGGGGACAGAGCCTGCAAGCGGGGCGAAGAAAATCGCCAGCAGGAACAGGCCCGCGACGACCAGCGCGGTCAGACCCGTGCGCCCGCCCGCCTGCACGCCAGACGCGCTTTCGACATAGGCAGTGGTCGAGCTGGTCCCCAGAACCGATCCGGCCAGGATCGCGGTCGAATCCGCCATCAGCGCGCGACCCAGGTTCGGGCTGGTATGGGTCGGCCCCTCGGACAGCAGGCCAGCGCGCTTGGCGACGCCGATCAGCGTGCCGGTGGCGTCGAAGACCTCGACCAGCACCATGACCAGGATCACGTGGAAGATCCCGACGGTCAGCGCGCCCCCGATATCAAGTTGCAGGAAGGTCGGCAGGATCGACGGCGGCATCGAGATGATCCCGCCGAACGGGCTGGCGCCGATTGCGATGGAAACGACGGTGATGATCAGAATTCCGATCAGGATCGCGCCGCGCACCTTCAGCGTGTCAAGCGCGGCAATGATGAAGAAGCCCGCCGCGGCCAGCAGCGTCGGCGTCTGGGTCAGGTCGCCCAGTCCGACCAGCGTCGCCGGGTTGTCGACGACGAAACCCGCCGTCTTCAGCGCGATCAACCCCAGGAACATGCCGATGCCCGCCGCGATGGCGCTGCGCATCGATGCCGGGATCCCGGCGATCAGCCAGCGCCGGATGCCCGTGACCGACAGGAACAGGAATACCAGGCCCGAAATGAAGACCGCCCCCAGCGCCTGCTGCCAGGTAAAGCCCAGCGTCCCGACAACGGTGAAGGCGAAGAACGCGTTCAACCCCATGCCGGGCGCCATCCCGATCGGCCAGTTGGCCCAAAGCGCCATCACGGTCGAGCCGAGCGCGGCCGCAAGACAGGTCGCGACAAAGACAGCATTCCGATCCATGCCGGTCGTTGACAGGATGTCGGGGTTGACGAATATGATATAGGCCATGGTCAGGAACGTGGTGATCCCGGCGATCACCTCTGTTCTGACATTGGTCCCCTTGGCCGACAGGCCAAACTGGTTTTCGAGCATGTATCCTCCCACCGGCGGTTCGCCCGCCATGCGGGCACCTTAGGTTCAGCGGATTATCACGGGAATGCAGGCTCTGACGACAGAGTTTCAATGCAATATATACAAAAACACCATTTTCAACCGAATCTCGGGGTTGTTTATATGAAATGCACTCTTGCCGGATGCCCTCCGGGAATGGTGACTGCGCTGAGATCGGAATACCAGAAGGAAGCCAGTGATGCGATATAGCCGCGACATGATCGGATATGGCGAGAACGCCCCGGACCCCCGCTGGCCCGGCGGAGCGAAGATCGCGGTCCAGATCGTCATGAACTATGAAGAGGGCGGCGAAAACAGCATCGAGCATGGCGATGCCGCGTCCGAGGCCTTCCTGTCCGAGATCATCGGCGCCCAGCCCTGGCCGGGCAAACGTCACTGGAACATGGAGTCGATCTATGACTACGGCGCGCGCGCCGGGTTCTGGCGGCTTCACCGCATGCTGAAGGATATTCCGCTTACCGTCTACGGCGTCGCGACCGCCCTTGAGCGCGCGCCCGAGCAGGTCGCCGCCATGCAGGCCGCCGGATGGGAGATAGCGACCCACGGGCTGAAGTGGATCGACTATCGCGACATCCCCCGAGAGGTCGAGGCCGAGCATATCGCCAAGGCGGTCGAGCTGCACACCCGCGTCACTGGCGAGCGTCCGCGCGGGTTCTATCAGGGCCGCACTTCGATGAACACGGTCGAGCTGGGCTGCGAGGAAGGCGGGTTCGAGTACCTGGCCGACACCATCGCGGACGACCTGCCCTATTGGCAGGTTCACAATGGCAAGCCGCAGCTGATGGTGCCCTATACGATGGACGCCAACGACATGCGCTTCTCCTCAGGGCAAGGCTTCGGCACCGGGGTCGAGTTCTTCGACTATCTGCGCGACAGCTTCGACGTGCTTTATGCCGAAGGCCAGGCCGGTGCGCCCAAGATGATGTCCATCGGCCTGCATTGCCGCCTTGCCGGCCGCCCCGGCCGCGCCATAGCGGTGCAGAAATTCCTGGAACACGCGATGAAGCATGAGGGCGTGTGGTTCGCCAGCCGCCTCGACATCGCGCGCCATTGGGCCAAGGAGCATCCGTTCCAGCCCCGGCTTCGCCCGTCGCAGATGGACCGCGACGCGTTCCTGGCGAAATTCGGCGGCATCTACGAACATTCGCCCTTTATCGCCGAGCGCGTTTTCGACGGCGAGATGGGTGCGATCCACGACACCCCGCGCGGGCTGGCGGCGCGCATGGCGCAAGTATTCCGCGGCTCCAGTGATGCCGAGCGGCTGGGTGTCCTGAACGCGCACCCCGACCTTGCGGGCAAGCTGGCGCTGGCCAAGCGGCTGACGGCGGAAAGCACGTCCGAGCAGGCCTCGGCCGGACTTGATGCGCTGACCGACGCAGAGCGCGAAGAGTTCCAGCGCGTCAACACCGCCTATGTCGAGAAGCACGGCTTCCCCTTCATCATTGCGGTGCGCGACCACGACAAGGCCGGCATCATGGCGGCGATGCAGGCCCGCCTTGCCAATGACACCCCGACCGAGCGCGGCACTGCCGAGCGTCAGGTCATGCGGATCGCCGAACTGCGGCTGATCGACGCCTTGAAAGGATGAGCGAGATGAACCACCATTCCCCGAGACCGAAGCCCAGCTATGCCGGGCCCTTCGCCGGACTGCCGCCGCAAAGCGACCTGTCGACCGACACTGCCGTCTTCACCGAGGCCTATGCCGTCATCCCCGCCAGCACGATGCGCGACATCGTCACCAGCTTCCTGCCGGGGTGGACGGGCATGCGGATGTGGGTAATCGCGCGTCCCCTGTCCGGCTTTGCCGAAACCTTCAGCCAGTATATCGTCGAGCTTCAGCCCGGCGGCGGATCCACCCGCCCCGAACTGGACGAAGGCGTGCAGGCCGCGATCTTCGTCACCGATGGCGGGCTGCGGCTGACCATCGGCGGGCAGGTCCATGATCTTGAACCCGGCGGCTTCGCCTATATCCCCGCCGGCATGGACTGGTCGGTCGAGAACGGCAACGCCGTGTCGCGTTTCCACTGGTGGAGGAAGCGCTGGCAAGAGGTCGAGGGGCTGGAGAAGCCCGAGGTCATCGTCACCAACGAACGCGACATCGCCCCGATTGCGATGCCCGACACCGGCGGAAGCTGGGCCACGACCCGCTTCATGGACCCCTCCGATATGCGCCACGACATGCATATCACCATCGTCACGCTGACTCCCGGCGGCTCGATCCCCTTTGCGGAAACGCATGTGATGGAACACGGGCTGTTCGTGATCGAAGGCAAGGCCGTCTATCGCCTGAACCGCGATTGGGTCGAGGTCGGTCCCGGCGATTTCATGTGGTTGCGCGCCTTCTGCCCGCAATGCTGCTATGCCGGCGGCCCCGGCAACTTCCGCTATCTGCTTTACAAGGACGTGAACCGCCACGCACCTCTGTGGCGTTGAAGCGGGGCCCCTTCGGGGGCCCTTTCCTTTTGGCGCGAAGGTAGGGCAAGTGCGTCCGCACTACCATCTCGCGCGCAAAAACTGGGGCCAATCCATGATAGCGGACCACGACGAGATGTTTCGTAATGTGAAGGGTGTGTTTTTCCGCGCCGTTGACGCGAATTACCTCGCCACCGGCCTGTCCGGGTCCAGGCGGGCGGGTCGTTATTCAAGGGCAGATCAGCCGACCCTTTACCTCAGCTCCTCGCCCGAAGGTGTGGAAGCGGCCATGATGGCACATGGGTCGGACCACGACCACCAGCGTCAACTCATCCAGGTTTCGGTAAGCGCGCATCGCATTCTGGACCTGCGCGACGAGCGTGCCCGCTTTCTGGCTGGCGTCACCCTGCAGGATGCCACCGCCCCCTGGCAGGAACTTGTGGCCGAAGGCAAAAGGCCACCATCATGGAACGTTAGAGACCGCCTTGTCCGCCTGGATGCAAAGGGCCTTATCGATCCATCGAGGAAAGCTCCGGGCCTTTGGCACTTGGTTTTGTTCGAATGGAATACTGAAGGAGCGGCGCAGGTTCGACAGATCGGCTAGGTGGAGGGCTGTCCGCGAGGAGCCTCGGATATGGCATCCAGGCGGGGCATTCCAATTGTTTAGCCTGAAAGATTGTAAAGCAAGCTTGACACCGGCGAGGTTCTGGAAAATGTAAAGGTAACTTTACTTTTGGAACTTGTTGATGCGCAGCCTTACCTTCTTTGTCTTCGGACTGACCGCCTATATTGTAGTGCTCATCGTGTCGCAACGAATGCTTGCCAGTATCGGACCAGACAGCACAATGACCCCGCTTCTGGCGGTGGCACCGATCATCCCGGCCGTCTTCATTTGCGGGGTCGTGGTACAGGCCATCCGCAACCTGGACGAGATGCAGCGGAAGCTGCAACTCGAGGCGTTGGCTGTAGCGTTTGCCGGGACGGCCTTGATCACGTTCAGCTACGGCTTTCTGGAAGGCAACGGGTTGCCTAAGCTCTCCATGTTCGCAGTTTGGCCGCTTATGTCAGCGTTGTGGTTCACTGGAGTAATGGTAGGGCTTTTGCGCCACCGATGAACAACCGCATTCAGGAATTGCGCCAGCTGCAAGGGTGGTCGCAACAGGATCTAGCGCTTCATCTCGGCGTATCGCGACAGACAGTCAACGCTCTCGAAAGGGGGCGTTACGATCCAAGCCTCCCTCTCGCATTCAGTATCTCGAAGCTGTTTTCCTTGAAAATCGAGGACATCTTCCAGCCAGAGCCCTGACCTCGACCAGTTTGCGATACCCTCGGCTTCGTCGGATCGGCCGAAGTCAGGGATGTCTTCGCCGCGGGACTAGTCCCCTTGCACGGCTTACCTGCGCATATGCCTGTTATCGCAACGGCGCGGACGAGGCCGCCATCGGCTTTCACGACGAGTTACTCGGCAGGAGTGCTGCACAAATCTTTGAAAGATCTCGTGTCTCGACATATCGGCGCTTCGTCTAGCAGCTCATGGGCGGTTGCCGCCTTGGCTTTCGTTAATGTCAAAGCCCTCATGCGACCCCTACCGGCGTCCGGGTCGGGCGCACCACGATCTCGTTCACATCGACATCTTCGGGTTGCTCAAGCGCAAAGCGCACCGCACCGGCGATCGCCGAGGGGTGCAGCGCAATCGCGCGATAGGTCTTCATCCCTTCGGCTGCGATCGGATCGGTGATCGTGTCGGCCAGCTCGCTTTCCACGACGCCCGGATGGATGCAGGTCACCCGCAGATCCGCATGTTCCTGCCGCAAGCCGTCCGAAATCGCGCGCACCGCATATTTCGTTGCGCAATAGACCGCCGCGGTGGGCACGACGGACAGCGCGCCGACCGAGCCGATGTTGATGATATGCCCAGATTTCCGCGAAACCATATCGGGCAGAACCGCAGCGATGCCGTAAAGGACGCCCTTGATGTTGACCTCGATCATCCGGTCCCATTCCTCGACCTTCATCGACGCCATCAGCGAAAGCGGCATCACGCCGGCATTGTTCACGATCGCATCGACATGACCCCAATCGTTCCGGGCGGCATCGGCGAAGGCCGCCACATCTTCGCGGCTGGTAACGTCAAGCGCGCGGTATCGCACGTTACCGCCAAGCTCTGCCGCCAATGCGGCCAGCCGGTCGATGCGCCGTGCGCCGATCATCAGCTTGGCGCCGGTTGCCGCCAGTTCGCGGGCAATGCCTTCGCCAATGCCGCTGGATGCGCCGGTAATCAGAATGACCTTGTCCATCTTCGTCTCCTTGTCTGTGTGAGATCAAGGATAGACGGCGCGTGCTGTCGACGGTATTTGTCGCGTCCTGACTGCAGTGTCCAGCTAGGCTAACCAATGGATGATCTCAATCTCCTGCGAATGTTCGTCACGGTGGGCGAGGCCGGGAATTTCCGCGAGGCGGCCGACCGCCTTGGCGTCACCCGCTCGGCTGTCAGCCAAGGTGTGCGGCGGCTGGAGGATACTTATGGCACCGCGCTGTTTCACCGCACGACCCGAAGCGTGCGCCTGACCGAGGCCGGGGCGGCGCTTCAATCCACGCTGTCCGGGCCGCTGGCCGAGATCGTCGGGGCGCTGGAAATGCTGGGCGATACGCCGCGGGGCACGCTACGCATTGCCGTTGCCTCGATCGCCGAGCGGTTCCTGTCCGGCCCGCTGCTCGCAAGCTTTGTCGACGCCCATCCCCAGATCGCGCTGGACGTGACGGTGACCGATGCAGAGACAGACATCGTCGCTGGCGGGTTCGACGCAGGCGTGCGTTTGGGCGAGGTCATCGCGCAGGACATGATCGCCGTGCCGGTGACCGGCCCGCAACGGCAGGTCTGCGTGGCAACACCCGGCTATCTTGCCGCGCATGGCACGCCAGCGCACCCGCGCGACCTGATCGCCCATCGTTGTATCGGCTGGCGCCCGGATCCCTCCGTCGAGCCCTATCGCTGGGAATTCGAGGAGGGCGGTCGCGCCTTTTCCGTGGCGGCGCCCCCGCATATCACGACAAATGACATGCAGCTTATGATCCGCACGGCCCTTGCCGGAGGTGGAATTACCTTCGGGATGGAGGAGACATTCCGACCGTGGATCGATAGCGGTGAGTTCGTCTCGCTACTCGACGACTTCCTGCCACCCTTTGCGGGCTTCTATCTGTTCTTTCCCAGTCGCCGAAACCTTGCCCCAAAGCTCCGTGCGATGATCGACCACGTCCGGCGCTTTCGCGCGGTCTAGCGAAATAAGCGTTCCGGCGGTCGGTGGTCAGGGGCAGGCTATCTGAGCGTGTGGGCACCTGGGGTCATAGCGTCCGGTTGACCCACACCAAGTATAAGCATCAGGCCCTTACCGGCCGGTCGGCGCTCAAGAATGTTGCGCGGCCGGATTTCCTTAAGCTCATTCCTCACGGGGCGCGGCATTTCGAGAAGATGAGCGGCTGCGGTGCGGACAACCCCCCCGTTCGCTGCGCTTGCCTCCCAACCTCTATGCCAAGAGCTTCGATCGACCTGAAGGGAAGAGCCAACTGACGGCACCGCGGCATGGCGGTCGCCGCGAAATCGGAAAAGCGGTCACTTAAGCAGCGCACAGCGAGGTGGCCGTGCGTTGGTTCTGAGAAGGAAAGTGGAGGGAAGTGCTTGCGACACAGCGCGCGCGCATCACGCAAAAGCTGCCATCCGTCTTCGGCTCACCCATCCCATAGGATCGCTCTGGCAGTCGAAAGCGTGCCTTCCAAGCGCGCAACTGGAAAACGGCAGATACAAAACGCGATCTTCCAAGCGTGCATCCAGCAAGGAAGATGTTCGTTGATCATCACTTCGCTGGATGTTTGTGGCGATGCCCTCCTCGCTTTCACTCGCTGACCGCATTGCAATGGTGGATCCAGCCTGCGTTAATCGACGGACCGAGACTGCCGAACGAGGGCAAAATGCATTCCGTTTACTACAACGATAAGCAGATCAATAAGCTCGCGACTGACGGCCAGCATCGCGCAATTATCGGTGGCATGTGGGAGGAGATGGGCGAACTGCAGCTGGACATTCTCCAGAAGCATGGGCTGAAGCCGGAACACAAGCTTCTCGACATCGGGTGCGGCAGCTTGCGCCTCGGGACCAAGGCTGTTCCCTATTTAAATCCCGGCAACTACTGGGCCACCGACCTTGTCGAAGCCCTGATGGATGCTGGATATCAGAAAGAAATCATTCCCCTCGGCCTGCAAGAACGGCTGCCGCGTAGCAACCTCGTACAGGATGCCGAGTTTACCTTCGAGGGCGTGCCTCGTCGCTTCGATTACATCATTGCTCAGTCAGTATTTACTCATCTGCCCCTCAACCACCTACGCCACTGTCTTGCGCGTCTGGCGAACCATCTAGAAGGGTCGGCCATTTTCTTGTTCACCGTGTTTGAGGCCGAGCCCGGAACTGCCCCGGATGGCCCCTCAAAGCAGTCTCGCGGCCCCATCACCACCTACCCGCATAAGGACCCCTTCCACCTTTGCGAAGACGACCTGACCCACATCGGGCGCGGCCTGCCGTGGACGATCGACTTCATCCGCGAGTGGGATCACCCCCGCAATCAAAAGCTTGTAATGGCCAAACTGAGGTCGTGAACCATGGTCAGGCCACATTGGTCATCGCGCTGAGGGTGTACGTGTCTGGACCTGCGTTGACACCGCACAGGTAAGCTCGCATGGTCCCACCGCCAATCAAATCAACTGAGCGACATGACCGAGAAAATTGACGTATTCATCCACGTGCCCAAAGCCGCTGGAAGCTCCATCCGCTCACTGATTGAGGCCAACTACGCGGAAGACCGCAGCCTTCCCGTTTACCGCCCTCAGGGAGTCGGGATGTCTGAAGCACTTGAGCCTGAGCGCACAAGGAAGCTAAAGGACTGTCAGGTGGTGTATGGGCACATTCCAACCGTGGTTCACCATTTTACGGATCGTCCCTGCAACTACTTCACTTTCCTTCGGGATCCGGTCGAGCGGGCAATCTCGGAGTACAAGTTCATTAAGCACGACTTTCCTGGCCATCCGGCGCACGAGGCCTTTGCCAGCGGGGAGGTCAGTTTCGGCGACTACTGCGCCGCCACCACTCCAGGCGAGTTTTACTATTCCGCCGTCAGCAAGGCGACCCAGCTGCTCGCTGGAGTTGATCGGGTCCGTGAATGTGACGATGACATGTTGGCTGCTGCCAAAAAGATGCTTGCGCAACTGGGCTACTTCGGATTCTTCCACGAGTTCGACAAGGCCATCCAAGATTGCGCTGCTGCTCTTGGATGGAGCACGGATGGGTTCGAAACGCGAAACGTCAGCTCCGTCAAGAACAACGACTTCTTGGCATCCGAGGGTGCAACGGAAGCAGAACTTTCCGTTCTCCGAAACACGCTGAAGCAAGATATCGCACTGTTCGATTTCGCGCTGTCGTTGAGGGAGCAACGCCGTCAACTCTGATTATATTCCGACCCTTTATTGCCCCTGCTCCGAGTCTAAACGTTAGGCCGCGCACTGATCAAAGACTCGGTCTCGGAGTAAGCGGCGTCCCGAACACAGGGTGGCGGCGTAGAGTGCCACGGCAGATCATCGATATGGCTCCGTTTATGGCCTCTGACGATGGCGGCAAGCGTTGCTGCCATCGTGCGCTCGACGGTGTCGCTGTCCATTTTGTCGTGGCCATCGGTCAGGAAGCGGCTGAGGCCGTCGCGATATTTGGCGATATGGGCCAACGCCTCTCCAAATGGCGACTTGACGGAAGCGCGGACGCGGTGGTGGCCTAGCCAAGCGTCGACACGGGTGAGGATCGCGGCGGAGCGTTCCAACCGGATGGCAAGTCGGGCTGAGGGGTGGTTGCCGTGGGTCGTCGCCTCGGCGGCTGTAGATCTGGGCCTGACGATAAAACGGCAGATGATCGGTGTATTTACTGACAAGCCTCGGATGCGCAAAAATTGCCCCATGAGATCTGCGCAAAGGGCACTTACTAGAGCATTTTTCTGCCCGATTTCCATGAATCATACTGGTGGAAAAACCCGTTTCCAGGATGGGCTTCCCAATGGTCAGCCTATGACCTCGACGTTGATGGCAGTCGAACTGGGGTTTCCCTTCGGAGGTGCTGCGGAGGCTTTCGTGCCGCTGGACTGGTTCGGTACGGAAGTGACGCTAGCCAAGCGCTATCGCAACAAGGCCCTTGCAGCAGCGGATAGCGAAACTCTTACGGGGTCTCGGGCTGATGAAGAAGCGTGGCGGAGCGATATCCCATGCCCCGGCAAGAAGCGTGACGACGTGATCGTGGTTGCCAGCCGGACAACTTCGGAACCGTGTCAGATTGTCGGCATGTCTGGCGCGCATTCGGTCAAGACCGTGGCCTATGAGGCGGGACACCAATGTTGCGACGTCGAAATGCGCCACGTCATGGTCGGAACTGGCGCTTCAAGCCCAACCCAAGCAGGCGCCCATGCCTGTTGGGCCTGCATGGCGTCATGTCACGTTTGGCACGACATTGCGAAAATGGATATCCTTGTCGAAGCCTTTCGGCCGCTCCTGTCGCTTTCCAAATTCGGGCTTCTTGAACTTGACCCTCTTATAGGGGATGGACGCCAGAAGATGTGTGATCGCATTGATCCTTGCGCGTTTCTTGTCGCTTGAATCGATAACCCACCACGGTGCCTGCTCGGTGTCGGTCATGCGGATCATCTCGGAATAGGCCGCAGTGTAATCCCACCAGCGACGATAGGATTCAACATCCATCGGGCTGAGTTTCCATTGCCGCACGGGGTCCTCGACGCGCTGACGGAAGCGTCGCTCCTGTTCTTCCTCCGAGACATCGAGGAAGTACTTCAGCAGGATCACCCCCGACCCGACCAGCCAGGCTTCCAGTTGAGGCAGGCCTTTCAGGAAGTTCTTGACCTTGGCTTCAGGGGTAAAGCCCATCACTCGCTCGACGCCAGGGCGATTGTACCAGCTTCGGTCGAAAATCACGATCTCCCCGGCGGCGGGAAGCTGGCTGATATAGCGCTGCATGAATATCTGCGATTTTTCGCGATCGCTCGGCGCCGGCAGGGCCACGACACGGAACACCCGCGGACTGACCTTTTCCGTGATGCGCTTGATCAAGCCACCCTTGCCTGCCGCATCGCGACCCTCGAAGATCACCACGATGCGCGCCCCGCTGTGCTTGACCCAGGCCTGCAGATGGGCAAGCTCGACCTGAAGGCGGGCGATCTCCTTCTCATAGGTCTTGCGATCAAGCTTGGAACCCTGATCCGTCGACGTTACTTCGACGGGGACATCCTTCTTCGTGCCCATGACCTTCTCCTGTCTTGCCGGTTACTCCGGCGCTGGTCCATTCCTCGCGTCAGCCGTTTCGGGCGTCGCGGCCCTGAAGGCGCGCAATGCGTCATCCAAATCGTCAAATATCATTGTCGGACCAAGCCTTGAGCTGAATTGGCAGCGCTCAAGCAGCGTCCAAACGCTTGATTGCACCTCGCTCAGTCCCATCCGGATACCAAGCCCCTCAAGATCGCGATGCAGGTCCTCAAGCATGGCAATCGCGGTGCTGTCGATCTGAGTTATCGCCGAAGCGTCAATGATCAGCCAGCGTGTGTCGGGGGAGTGTTCGGCAATCATCTCACGAAGCTGATCGTCGACGTGATCTGTGTTGAAAAACAATAGATTGCCCTGAACAAAGCAGATCAGAAGCCCTGGAACAGGCTGCACGTCGGCTGAGCGGTGCAGCTTGTAAAACCCCAGCCGTCCGGGGATCCTCCCCAGCAGTGCCACCCTTGGCTGGATCTCCTTGAGGATCACATAGACAAAGGTTGCGATGATCGCCACGACGACCCCTTGCAACACGCCAAAACTGATGGCACCAGCCATGGCGATCAGGGCAAAGCCGAACTCGACCCGGCTGATGCGCCAAATCTGCCGCAAGCCGTCGAGGTCGATCACGCTCAGCGCCGCGGCAATCAGGATCGCCCCCAGCGCTGGGATCGGCAGGATCCGCAGATATCCGGCAAAGAAGGCGACAGCGATGGCCAGCACTATCGCGGCCGCCAGCCCGGCAAGCTGGGTCTTGCCTCCGACCGAGAGGTTCACTGCCGTTCGGGAATCCGAAGAAGTGACCGGAAATCCGCCCAGAAGGCCGGACACGATGTTTGCTGCGCCAAAACCGCGCAGTTCGGCATTGGGGTCCACGTCCTCGCCGGTTCGGGCGGCAAAGCTTCGCGCCGTTATGATGCCGGCGCCGAAGCTGACGACAAAAATCGCAGCCGCGCCCAACATCAGATCATCAAAGGGCAACCCTGAATGAATCGGGAAACCGATGGACGGCAGTCCGGTCGGCAGGTTTCCGACGATCCTGATCCCCTTGGCCTCGAAATCGAAGATTGCGGATAGCAGTCCGGACAGCACGACGACAATCACCGGGCCGGGTATGCCCACCGGCCGCATCCTGACAAATTGCAGGATCACGAACATGATGAGGGCAAGCAGAAGCGAAGGCCAGTGGATGCTGTCCGCCTTCTGTATCAACTCGGTCAATGGCCCGACCAACCCGTCGGATTCAATCTTGAGCCCGGTCACGCGGCCGATCTGACCGATGATGATCGAGATCGCCACGCCGATGAAGAACCCGGCGAGGATGGGCCGTGAAAGCAGGCTTGCAATATTACCCAGCTTCAATGCACTGGCGGCAAAGCAGATGAGACCGACGCCAATCGACAGAAGCGATGCTGCGCCGACAAGATCGGCCTGCTGCAACCCCGGCATTTGCTGCAGCACTGTGGCCAGAACCGCCGCCATGACGGCCATGGTCGCAGCATCCGGCCCAACAATCAGCCGACGTGAGGGGCCGAGCAGCGCATAACCGATCACCGACCCGATGCTGGCATAGATCCCGGTCTCAGGGGGCAACCCGGCAATTGCCGGATAGGCGATGGCGCTGGGAATGCCCACAGCGGCAATGGCCAGCCCGGCTGAAACGTCAGAGGTCAGCCATCCCGGTCGATAACCTTGCAGGCTCGGCAAAACGCGGAGCCAGGCAGATGATCCGGCTTTCTTCCGGTTTTCTGGCGACAATCTGGGTGGGACGCCTACCATTCACTGAGACCTCGCCACTCAATCCTGCTCAGACGATGAAAGGCAGGCGATTGCCCTGCCCTTCTGGCCGGATGCTCTGCTGTGCGACGCTTCGCCTGCATGCAAGTATCCCAAGCCGCAATCAGACCGCCTTCGGTGCCCAATCCAAGTAAAGACCGACGTCTCCGGGCATGCCATCTGGAAAGTTTATGATCATGGCTTTCAGCTTGTAGCCCTTGGGCTGCAGATTTGCCTTGAACCGGTCATAGACGTCCCTTGCCTTGCCTTGCAGCGTCTCGGGCCAATCTCGTTCGGCGTTGTTGATGGCCCGGCCCTTATCGGTGCAAAGCTTCGAGGGAAAACTGTAAACCATGACCTCGAACAGGCCCTTCTCGACCGCGTTCATGACAAGGCGGCGGATCAGTTCGCGCTCACGCTCGGTGATCTCACCCTTGAGGAACTCCTCGGCGGCACGGGCACGCTCCTGACGCTCGGCGTCGAGAAGCTTGGCGCGGCGCTCCATTTCCTCCATTTCCTTTTGCAGATGCAGCAGACGCAGCTCCTCCGCAGTCGGGACGGCGGCTTTGGGGTCGGATTGGGTCATATCCTGTTGCTCCTTGCACCGAATTTGTCAGGAAATGCTGTTAGCCTCCGGACAACCGGCTCCTCGTCAGGATGCCACATTTGGCGGTAGCCTGGCTCGCATCGGGAGGTAATTTACAGTAATTAACGCAGCCGGTCTGAGCCAGATTGCTGCATCGCGGCTGAAATTCGGGGAGGCCGCGCTTTCAGAACCGTTGGGCACGGACCGCCCTTGACCCGGGCTCGGCCATGAGAGTGACATGGCGCACCGGTCCGACCCAAAGCCTGTTGCCGATAGCCAGATCGCGCCGCAATGCGCGCTGCCCTCGGCCGGCCGGCGACCCGGTCCGGCAGGAGGACGCCAGCCCGGTCGACGGTTCCGATGTAAAGCACTGAACCGACCCTTGCTCCAGGCAACCGAGGAGATAAGCGAGATTGACGCGCATCCGACCGTTGAGGCGTTCGACAAACCGCTCTGCGTGCGCTTTCCTAGGGCGATGTTTGCCATTCGAACCGGTGCTCGGAACATCACTGCAGGGTCGCGTTACTGGTCAGTTCCGTGCCGTTGCCGCTGACAATCGTTCGATCTGCGCCCACGATGTGACAGGCCCACCGTTCCGACAGGCCACTCCCTCCCGAAGACTCAGCCACTTCGCGCTTCACGGGCCCTGCCGCTTTTTCGAAGCCAACTCCTTCACCGCTGCCAGTTTCGGCACCTGTTGGCTAGAAACCTCTTGGGTTGGCGTTCTCGTCCTCCGGTGCCTTCAGCCGCTTTGTCTCCGTCACCGTCATGTCGCCAGGCTTGGCCTTCCGATTGTCGAAGGCCGGCCTCATGGGCGGCTGGCTTCCCGATGATCTGCTCGTCTGTGAATCTCGTTCGCTTCATTGTCCGTCCTCAAGTTAGGGCGGACTCTAATAGACGGTGGAGGAAGAACCCGTGGCAGGCCAGATACCAACCGCCATACTGTCGACCATCGCGTAGCTGAAGTCGAAGGCGATCCTGAGGGCAATCCCCCTTCGCCTCGATCGCTGCCCCCTACCCCATCAACCCACCTTTTGCATTCCTCCGCCAGACGTTAAATTGCGCGCGAGCTGACAGGAGACGATGATGGCCAAGGCAATTCACTCGATGATCCGCGTGTTGGACGAGGCGCGATCGCTTGCATTCTATGACACCGCCTTTGGCCTGAAGGTTGCCGAACGGCTGGACTTCGACAGCTTCACGCTGATCTACCTGTCCAACCCCGAAACCGAGTTCGAGCTGGAGTTGACCGTGAACAAGGATCGGACCGAACCCTATGACCTTGGCGACGGCTATGGGCACCTTGCCGTGTCGGTGGCCGATGTCGCAGCGGAACATGCCCGTCTGTCGGAATCCGGTCTTGCTCCGCGCAAGATCGTCGATTTCGCGCCGGGAGGCGAGGTAATTGCACGCTTCTTCTTCATCGCCGATCCCGATGGCTATCAGATCGAAGTGCTTCAGCGCGGCGGGCGCTATCTCTGACCTGCCTGCCGGAAGGTCAGGTTGATCCGGCAGCGCCCCAATTGCGGATGCTCGCCCGGCTTCAGGGTCAGGATGCCATGCCAGGCCAATCGCGATGGACCGCCCCAGACGACGACATCGCCATGAGCCACGGCGTGACGGACGATCGGATCCTTCCGGTCCGTCCCACCGAACTGGAAGGTCGCGGGCAATCCCAGCGAGACCGAGACGATGGGCGCATCGAAACCGGCCTCGTCCCTGTCCTGGTGCAGCCCCATCTTCACCCCCGGCGCATAGCGGTTTACCAGGCATGCGTCGGGGTGGAAGCCCGCAAAACCGGCCTGCGCCGCGGCCGCCTTGGCCAGCGCCGCAAAGTCCGTGGGCATGGCGGGCCAGGGACTGCCCGTCGCCGGATCGACTGCCTCATAGCGATAACCGCGCCTGTCGCTGACCCAGCCAAGCGGACCGCAATTCGTCATCTCGACCCCGATCTGGCCCCCGCCTGGCGTCAACATGTGACGAAAGGGCGAAAGCCGCGCGACCTGTTCGACCCCGTCCAACAATGCGTCGCCCGGGGCAAATCCGCGCAGGATCATTGCCCCCGGCCCGATCGCCTCGTCGCGTCTTTCGCCGAACAGGTCCAGGGTCATCGCCCCCCTCCCACGCAAATGTCATGTAGAGATGCTTGACCAAGGCCAAGCAAGCTGGCTTTCAGGATAGAACACTCCGCAGGAGCATCCCATGCGTCGCAGCCTTGTCGCTCTCGTCACCGCGCTGTTCTGCGCCCTGCCGCTGTTCCCCGCGCAGGCGCAGGAATTTTCAGAAGCCGAGGTTGCGGCGATCAAGGCCGCGGTCTTCGACGATCCGGCTTCTCCGGTCATGGGCAATCCGAGTGGCGATGTCACGCTTGTCGAGTTTTCTGACTATAATTGCGGCTTTTGCCGCAAGGCGGCACCCGACGTCGCCGCATTGCTGGAATCTGACCCGGGGATCAAACTTGTGGTCCATGAGATCCCGATCTTTGGCGAAGGATCGCGCTATGCCGCGATGGCGGCGCTGGCAGCGCGAAACCAAGGCAAGTATCCCGAATTTCACCGCGCGATGATGGGAACGAAGGGCAAGGCCGAAAAGGCGTCGGTTCTGCGGATCGCACGGGATATCGGGCTGGACGTCGCGCGGCTGGAACGCGACATGCAGGCACCCGAGATTACCGCCCAGATCGAAAAATCACTCGAGCTTGCCGATCAGATCGGCTTGGTTGGTACGCCAAGCTTCGTTGCGGGGGATCGCGCCGTCTTCGGCGCGCTGCCGCGCGAGGATCTGGCCGAGTTGGTGGCCGAAGCGCGCGCTGCGGGGAAATAGCGTATTTCCGAAAGCCAGAGGCCGGGAAGATCCCGGCCCGGCCCTGTCTTGTTCATCTGTCATCGCCGGGCGAACCACGACCTGTCTGGGCGTCCTGTTGCATCTGCTGCATGAGGGCGGGCTGGCCGTTCACATGGGTCAAGCGACCATGCATGCCGTCATAAAGCAGGGTCAGTTCCTCGCCATGACGCGTGCCGGAAACCTGGATCTGGTTGCCGTCCCGCATCAGGCCTACATCCTGAAAGCCTTGCCGCTGCAACTGGTCGATCAGGGCATGGTCAGTGGCCGTCGCCGGCTGTTTCACCGAATAGTCCCGTATCACCGACACGGTTGCGGTCCGGGCGGATGTCGATGCCATCGCCGGTCCCGCAGCCAGCAGCGGCAGCGCAGCGATCAATGCGATTTTCAGGGGATTCATGAACATCTTGGCCTCCTGAGCCAGAGTGGATCATGTCGCAGAAACGCAAGGACGCGACCGGCGGTTGCCGCCAGTCGCGTCCTCGTCATCGCTTGTGTCGCGCGGTGATTGCGCGTCAGATCTTCATGTCGAAATCAAGGTGCTTCGCGACCGCGAAGATGTCCTTGTCGCCCCGGCCCGACAGATTCATCACCATGATATGGTCGCGCGGCAGGTCCGGCGCGATCTTGATGACATGGGCCAGAGCGTGGCTGGGTTCCAGCGCGGGGATGATGCCTTCGGTCCGGCACAGGACCTGGAAGGCCGCAAGCGCCTCTTCGTCGGTGACGCTGACATATTCGGCGCGGCCCTGTTCCTTCAGCCAGGCGTGCTCTGGACCGATGCCGGGATAGTCGAGGCCCGCGCTGATCGAATGGCCCTCAAGGATCTGGCCTTCGCCATCTTGCAGCAGATAGGTCCGGTTGCCGTGCAACACACCCGGACGCCCGCCCGTCAGGCTGGCGCAATGCATCATCCGTTCGTCAACACCCTTGCCGCCGGCCTCGACACCGATGATGCGAACCGAGGCATCGTCAAGGAACGGGTGAAACAGCCCCATCGCGTTCGACCCGCCGCCGATCGCGGCGATCACGCTGTCGGGCAGACGGCCTTCACCCTCCTGCTCGGCAAGCTGCCAGCGGGTTTCGCGCCCGATGATGCATTGGAAGTCGCGGACCATAGCCGGATAGGGATGCGGTCCCGCGACCGTGCCGATGCAATAGAAGGTGTCGCGCACATTGGTCACCCAGTCGCGCAGCGCGTCGTTCATCGCGTCCTTCAGCGTGCCGCGGCCCGACGTGACGGGCACGACCTCGGCCCCCAGCAGGCGCATGCGGAAGACATTCGGGGCCTGACGCTCGACATCATGCGCACCCATGTAGACCACGCATTTCAGCCCGAAGCGCGCACAGACCGTCGCGGTCGCGACCCCGTGCTGGCCCGCGCCGGTTTCCGCGATGATGCGGGTCTTGCCCATGCGGCGCGCCAGCAGGATCTGGCCCAGCACGTTGTTGATCTTGTGGCTGCCCGTATGGTTCAGCTCTTCGCGCTTCAGATAGATTTTCGCGCCACCCAGTTCTTCGGTCAGGCGGGGCGCGAAATAAAGTGGGCTGGGACGACCGACATAGTGTTTCCACAAGTCGTTCATCTCGGCCCAGAAACCGGGGTCGGACTTGGCACGGTCGTATTCGGCCTCAAGCGCAAGGATCAGCGGCATCAGCGTCTCGCTGACGAAACGTCCGCCGAAAATGCCGAAACGTCCCTGTTCGTCCGGGCCGTTCATGAAGCTGTTGATCAGGTCCTCGGCCATGGCTCTCCTCGTGCGCGGTCGCGATTGGGTATTTGTGAAACGGTGAAAGCCCGTCAGAGGGATTTCTTATAACCGATATGGGAAGGGGTAAAGCCGAGCCTGTCATAGAAGCGATGCGCCTGGGCGCGACTTTTGTTGGTCGTGAACTGCATCAGCGTGCAGCCCGCCGCCCGCGCCCGCGCCTCGGCATCCGCGATCAGGACCTCGCCGATGCGCTGGCCGCGCAGATGGCCGGCGACGCGCACCCCCTCGATCTGGGCGCGGCGCGCGGCGGTCAGCGACAGGCCCGAGATGAAGGTGATCTGGTAGCAGGCGACGACGGTATCACCGACCGTCCCGACGACCAGAAGGTTCGCGCCTTCGTCCTGCATGGCGTCGAAGGCGGCCACATAGGGGGCAAGATCCGTGCCTTCGCGACCCTTGCCCAGCATGTCATCAGCCAGCAGGGCTACGACGGCCGCCACATCGCCGCGACTGGCGGGGCGAAAGTTGACGGTCACAGGATCGGCGCGGTCGCGCGTGCGATGAAGTTGCGGATCTTTTCCGCGTCCTTGACGCCCGGCGCGCTTTCCACGCCCGAGGACACATCGACCCCCTGCGCACGGGTCAGGCGGATCGCCTGGGCGACATTGTCCGGCGTCAGCCCCCCGGCCAGCAACCAGGGCTTCAGGATCTGACGGCCTGCCAGAATCCGCCAGTCGAAGGCCAACCCGTTCCCGCCGGGCAACGCCGCATCCTTGGGCGCCTTGGCGTCGATCAGAAGCATGTCGGCGACGAGGCCGTAGTCCCAGACAGCCTCAAGATCCTCGGGCTCGGCCACGCCGACCGCCTTCATCACCGGCAGCCCGGTCAGCGCCTTGACCTCGGTCACGCGCTGCGGTGTTTCGGAGCCGTGGAGTTGGATCACGTCCAGCGGCACGGTGGCCAGCGTGCTTTCCAGCGTGGCATCATCGGGATTCACGAACAGTCCCACCCGCGCAATGCCCAGCGGCACGTCGGCCACCAGGGACGCCGCCTGAAGCGGCGTCACATGACGGGGAGACTTGGGGAAGAAGACAAAACCAAGGTAGCGCGCGCCTGCCTTGATCGCCGCATCGACGGCCTGCGGGTCATTCAAGCCGCAGATCTTGACCGAAACCGACATGGCTTAGCGCAGAGCCGGAACGCTGGCGCCGCCGGCACCCGAGGCCGGGCGCGCAGAGGCGTCGTCGAGGATCGCCAGGACTTCGTCCCTGGGCTTTGCATGGGTGCGACGAAGGTCGCCCACCTCACGCTCAAGCCGCGCCAGTTCGCGGGCACGGGCCTTGGCCTCGGCGCGCTGGCTGGATTCGCGCATCCATTCCCAGACCAGGCCGATCAGCAGTCCAAAGACCATCGCCAGGAAAAGCGCAAGGAAAGCGGGCATCGTCACCGACCACTGCCCGCCCGTGAAGCGCGTCAGGTTTTCAGGAAGCAGGCTGACCGTCATCGCACCGCGATTGGCCAAGGCTACAAGGATCAGAACCGCCGCAAGAAGGACGATGAAAAACAGCCGGATCGCGCGCATGCTTACCCCAGAGTCGAACAGGCCGCCAATCTGGACTATTCGTCGCCGTCGTTCAACCGTTCGCGCAGCAGCTTCCCGGTCTTGAAGAAGGGAACATGCTTCTGATCGACGCTGACAGACTCTCCGGTGCGCGGATTCCTGCCCTGTCGGGCGTCGCGCTGCTTGACCGAGAAGGCGCCGAACCCGCGAAGTTCGACCCGGTCACCCCGCGCCATCGCGCCGATGATCTCTTCGAACACGGTGTTGACGATCCGCTCGACATCGCGCTGGAACAGGTGGGGATTCTCTTCTGAAATCTTCTGGATCAGTTCGGATCGGATCATCTCGGTTCCCGATTTTGGCAAGGGCCCAACAACTACCTGCGCAAACGATCTTAGATCAGCGCCCGTTTCTTTCAATGCCAGAACGTGCCGCGCCCCAAAAAGGTTGCCGGATTTTTTAAAGAGATCACGAACTTCGGCGGGATCTCGCATGAAAAACGCCCCCGACCGACCGGCCGGAGGCGTCCTTGACTGTCACAAAAGGCGATCAGCCCTTGTTCTTCAGCGCGGCGCCCAGGATGTCGCCCAGCGAAGCGCCCGAGTCGGACGAGCCGAACTGTTCGACGGCTTCACGCTCTTCGGCGATTTCGCGTGCCTTGATCGACAGGCCCAGACGGCGGGTCTTGGTGTCGATGTTGGTGACGCGGACGTCGACATGGTCACCGATCTGGAAGCGCTCGGGGCGCTGGTCCTGACGGTCGCGGGCCAGGTCCGAACGACGGATGAAGGACTTCATGCCGTTGTATTCGACCTCGATGCCACCATCTTCGATCGCCGTCACGGTGACGGTGATGACCGAACCACGCTTCACGCCTTCGACGGCTTCAGCGATGGCGTCGTTTTCCAGAGCCTTGATCGAGAGCGAGATACGCTCTTTCTCGACGTCGACTTCCTGAACAACGGCTTTCACCACGTCGCCCTTGCGGAAGTCCTGGATGGCGTCTTCGCCACGGGTATCCCACGAGATGTCCGACAGGTGAACCATGCCGTCGATATCGCCGTCCAGGCCAACGAACAGACCGAATTCGGTGATGTTCTTGACTTCGCCTTCGATGACGGTGCCGACCGGATGGGTCTCGGCGAAGACTTCCCACGGGTTGCGCATGGTCTGCTTGAGACCCAGCGAAACGCGGCGTTTGGCTTCGTCGATTTCCAGGACCATGACGTCAACCTCTTGCGAGGTCGAGACGATCTTGCCGGGATGGACGTTTTTCTTGGTCCAGGACATTTCCGAAACGTGGACCAGACCTTCGACACCGGCTTCCAACTCGACGAACGCGCCGTAGTCGGTGATGTTGGTCACGCGGCCAGCATGGACCGAGCCAATCGGGAACTTGTTGGCGACGGTATCCCACGGATCGGCCTGAAGCTGCTTCATGCCCAGGCTGATGCGGTGGGTTTCCTTGTTGATCTTGACGACTTGGACCTTGACGGTCTCGCCGATCGACAGGATCTCGGACGGGTGGTTGACGCGGCGCCAGGCCATGTCGGTAACGTGCAGCAGGCCGTCGACGCCGCCCAGGTCAACGAACGCACCGTATTCGGTGATGTTCTTGACCACGCCCTCGACCGTCTGACCTTCGGTCAGGTTGGCGATGACTTCGGCGCGCTGTTCGGCGCGGCTTTCTTCCAGGATTGCGCGGCGCGACACGACGATGTTGCCACGGCGGCGGTCCATTTTCAGGATCTGGAACGGCTGCTTCAGACCCATCAGCGGGCCGGCGTCGCGCACCGGGCGGACGTCGACTTGCGAACCCGGAAGGAAGGCAACAGCGCCGCCCAGGTCGACGGTGAAGCCGCCCTTGACGCGACCGAAGATGGCGCCTTCGACGCGCTCTTCAGCGGCATAGGCTTTTTCCAGACGATCCCAGGCTTCTTCGCGGCGAGCTTTCTCGCGCGAGATCGAGGCTTCGCCACGGGCGTTCTCGACGCGGTCCAGATAGACCTCGACTTCGTCGCCGACCGAGATGTTCGGGGCTTCGCCGGGATTTGCGAATTCTTTCAGATCGACGCGGCCTTCCATCTTGTAGCCGACATCGATGATGGCCTGGCCCGCCTCGATGGCGATGACCTTGCCCTTGACGACCGAACCTTCGTCCGGAGTGTCGATTTCGAGGCTTTCGTTCAGGAGGGCCTCGAATTCCTCCATGGTCGCTTTAGCGCACATATAAATCTAGTTTCCTTTGCGTGGTTTTCTGGCCTGGCGGTTGTCTCCGCCGGTCTTGTTCTGGGCGTCGGGATAAGCACAAAGGGTCGCGGCAAAGGCCCGACCCCTGAGTGACATGGCCTGTCATGGCCCCATCTCTTGTCCCAACGCGGGCGATATAGCGATTAATCCACAGGCTGGCAAGGCTTTCCGGGTCAGAGGGGCGAATGCGGAACCGGCATTTTCCCCTGCCCGCTCCTTCAAGCCCCCGCCTTTTGCGCCAACCCGACGGCCAATTCCACCGCCTCGTCGATCGAAAGCGCCGAGGTGTCGATCAGGACCGCATCATCGGCCGGCCGCATCGGGGCGACATCGCGCGCGGCGTCCCGGGCGTCGCGTTCGCGCAACTCACCAAGGATGACGGACTCATCCGCGCCCAGTTCCAGCGCCCGCCGCCGCGCCCTGATCTCATCCGAGGCGGTGATGTAAAGCTTCAGTTCGGCATCGGGGCAGATTACCGTGCCGATATCGCGCCCGTCCAGCACGGCGCCGGGTTCGGTCCGGGCATACCTGCGCTGGAAATCGACCAATGCGGCCCGCACCTCGGGGATGGCCGCGACGCGGCTTGCCGCCTGCCCGGCCGCCGCCGTGCGCAGATCGTCGCGCTGAAGGTCGCCCGCGCTCAACCCGCGTGCGGCCACGATAGGATCGCCGCCTAGCGCGCCCACGGCACGGTAAAGCAGGCCCGTATCCAGGTGGCCAAAGCCAAAGCGATCAGCAAGGGCGCGCGCGATCGTCCCCTTCCCCGAAGCGGCAGGACCGTCGATGGCGATGGTGAATGGCATGTCGGGCATCCTTGATCCGAGCGGCTTTTCATGCGCGGGCTAACCGTCGCGAGCCCCGCCGGTCAAGGCGCAAAAGCATGGCGCCCAAAGGAAAACGCCGGCCCAAGGGACCGGCGTTTCCAGATCTGTAAAGATCGGACGGATCAGTTGCCGCCGCGGGTCTTGGCGACCTCGGCCGCAAAGTCCTCTTCTTTCTTCTCGATGCCTTCGCCGACCATCACGCGGGCATAGCCGGTGATTTCGACGCCGGCATCTTTCGCAGCCTGCTCGACGGTCAGGTCGGGGTTCACCACGAAGGGCTGGCCCAGCAGCGTGTTCTCGGCGACGAATTTCTTCATCCGGCCCGGAATGATGTTGTTCTGGATCACGGCCTCGGGCTTCGGCTTTGCCGAAGAGGCGTTTTCTTCCAGCGCCTTCGCGGTCTGGACTTCCAGTTCGCGGGCCAGAAGCGCCGGGTCAAGCGTCGCTTCCGACAGCGAGACCGGGCTCGTCGCCGCGATATGCATCGCGAATTGCTTGCCGATTGCCTGCGCCTTCTCGGCATCGCCTTTCAGCGCGACCAGCACGCCGATCTTGCCCATGCCTTCGGTCGCGGCGTTGTGGACATAGGACACAACGGTGTCGCCTTCCAGAACGTGCAGACGGCGCAGGGTCAGGTTCTCGCCGATGCGGGCGATGGCGTCGGTCACGACTTCCGAAACGGGCTTGCCGTTCAGATGCGTGGCTTTCAGCACTTCGACGTCGGTGGCGGTTTCCAGAGCGACGTTGGTGATCTCGCGCACCAGCGACTGGAAGTCGGCGTTCTTGGCGACAAAGTCGGTTTCCGAGTTCACCTCGACGGCGACACCCCGGCCAGCGGCGACAGAGACGCCCACCAGGCCCTCGGCGGCGACGCGGTCGGCCTTCTTGGCGGCTTTCGCCAGACCCTTGGTGCGCAGCCAGTCAACCGCGGCTTCCATGTCGCCGTCGGTTTCGGTCAGCGCCTTCTTGGCGTCCATCATGCCTGCGCCGGTCGTTTCGCGCAGCTCTTTCACCATCGCAGCGGTGATAGCCATCCGATGTCTCCTTGTTCTCTCAACGCGTCAGGCGGGGCTTATCCCCGCCTGATGAATGTTCCGTGAAACCCGTTCAGGCGTCCGCGCTGCGGACGCCCGGTCACCGGCTCAGGCTTCGGCGGCAGGTGCTTCGACTTCGCCTTCCAGCTCTTCGGCGATGCTGGCTTCCAGCGCGCCAAGGTCGACACCGGCAGCACCCATCTGGGCGGTCATGCCGTCCAGCGCAGCGCGCGAGGCCAGGTCGCAGTAAAGAGCGATGGCGCGGGCGGCGTCGTCGTTGCCCGGGATGACATAGTCAACGCCTTTGGGCGAGCAGTTGGTATCGACGATGGCGACAACCGGGATGCCCAGTTTCTTCGCTTCGGCGATGGCCAGGTCTTCCTTGTTCACGTCGATGACGAACAGCAGGTCCGGCAGGCCGCCCATTTCGCGGATACCGCCCAGCGAGGCCTGAAGCTTGGCCTGCTCGCGTTCCATCTGGAGACGCTCTTTCTTGGTCAGGCCGTCAGCGCCGCCCGCCATGGTCTCGTCGATGGCTTTCAGGCGCTGGATCGACTGGGAAACGGTTTTCCAGTTGGTCAGCGTGCCACCCAGCCAGCGGTGGTTCATGTAGTACTGGGCCGATTTCTCGGCGGCTTCAGCGATGGCTTTCTGGGCCTGGCGCTTGGTGCCGACGAACAGAACCCGACCACCTTTCGCGACGGTGTCGCGGACGGCCTGCAGAGCGGCGTCCAGCATCGGGACGGTCTGGGTCAGGTCGAAAATGTGGATGCCGTTACGTTCACCATAGATGAACTCGGCCATACGGGGGTTCCAGCGTTGGGTCTGGTGGCCGTAGTGAACGCCAGCTTCAAGCAGCTGACGCATGGAGAATTCAGGAAGCGCCATATCAAGGTCCTTTCCGGTTTGCGCCTTGGCGGGGTTTTCAGGGATCCCGACGGATGCCCCAACCGGTGGACCTGCGAAGGATTTCTCCCCTCGAAGGCCCGACCCCACCTGTGAAGTGCGCGCCGGATAGTCGCTTTCCCCAAGGATTGCAAGCACGGATCGCGAAGCATGGAAAAATCGCTCGCTGAGAGCCGGCAGCGACCCCTTGCACCGCCGCCCGCCAACGGCTAACTGAAACCTGATGCCGGTTTAGCTCAGCAGGTAGAGCAGCTGATTTGTAATCAGAAGGTCGTGGGTTCGATTCCTATAACCGGCACCAAAAATCCCCAGCAATTACTGAGAAAAGCGCCGAATCAGTCAGACGGTCTGGGCCAGATTTCCGACCGTGGCAACCGTATGGCAACCGCAGGCGAGATTCTGGAGTTGCCACGGCCCTGCCCCTGACAGCGCCATTCTCCTTCATGAGACTGATCATCGCGCCCCCTACCGCTCTTGACGACTCAGGCAGGAATGGAACATTCCAAGAACATGCCTCTGCCCGATCCTGTCGAAGTCGAATGCCCTTTGTGCCAGCGTCATGGACGATACCGGCTCGCGCGCTATGTCGAGATTGCCGGGACCGATAACGGCCCGATGGCCTTGGTGCCCTTCGCTGCCGCGATGGGCTGCGAGCGCGCCAAGTTCCAGATCGCGCAAGAGGCCAAGGGCCTGTCGGTCTGGTATGACCGATGCAAATGCGTCTATCGGGTCACGTGGCTCAGGAAATGACCCCCTAAGCGGGCCGCTGGCTGGCCTCTGGCCATCTCCCCGCTACCCATACACCCGAGACCTCGACCTGCCGTCTGCGGGCAGAAAATTGACCCCTTCCGCGCCGGGCGAACTGGGGGCACCGCGCGCCTGTCCAGATCGGCGCAGGGGGGACCGACGCGGGCAGGTCAATGCCCCGCCCGCGCCCCGCGCGGCCCTCGACCGCCCGTGCGGGCGGGCGGTCAAGCCTGCTTGCCTAGGATCGACTCGACGATGATCTTGTTCACGCCCGCCAGTGCTTCCAGCGACAGGCTGGTGCCCCCCAGCGCTTCCATCGTGGCGATGGTAAATTCGAGACGCGAGGCCACGACTTCCAGCACCGCAGCCTGCATCACCTTCGCTTCGGGCTTATTGCCCCGCGCGATGGCCAATGCTGCCCGTCCAATGCCGGGCAGCGGGTGGTGATAATGCGCGTGCAACAGGATCGGGACGAACGCGTCCGGGTCTTGCCCGCGCAGCAGGGCGAAGGCGGTCCCGACCGCCGCACGGTCGGCCAGTTCGATCATGGGGATGTCGTCGGTCATGCTGCGCTCCTCGCGCTCAGTTCAAGGCGGGCCTTGTTCCACGCCCGGTGGGCAGCAGCGTAGGGCACCAGCGTTTTCAGTCGGGGCATGTCGGGCAGGTCTTCGACGGCGATGCCCCGGACCAGTTGCGACAGCTTTACCATTCGCGCGAGCCCGAGTCCGGCTTCGAGTATCTGCACACCCCGGACGACCAGACCGGGGGTCTGGGGCAGGCCCGACCAGCGTTCTGCCAAGCTGCGATCCGCGCCCGACAGCCCCGCCTGATGGAAGACCGCGCCACGGACATGGGGGTCGTCGGTCAAGAGCCCCCGCACAGCCTTCGGCAGCGCTGCACAAGGCCCATAGGCCATGAGTTCGGTGGCAGGCCCATAGACCCGCTCAGGGAGTTCCTTGCAGGGCAGCAGACCAAATTCACCGACCGCGCCGTCCTCGCCCTGCTGGCCACGGGGCGCGACCCAGACGTGAACCTGCACCGAGTCGTAAACCTCGCGGGGCACGTCCAGCGCGACCAGACCAACCGCAGCAGCCAGCGCGTGCCGGGTCTCGTGCATGGCGGTGTTGGTCATTTCGCCCCCCTTTCCAAAGCGTCGAGTCGCGCGCGCAGGTCCGCGATCTGCGCGTCTGTGCGCTGGCGTTCCGCCCGCAGCACTTCGCCGACGGCAAACAGGATGTCGTCCACGTCCGGGACAAGGGCGGGCTGGGTCTGGCTGCGCTGGCGTTCTTCGACGCGGCGCAGCAGGTCAGCGGTAACGTCTGTCATTTTGCACCCCCTGCCAGTGCGGCGGCGATCAGCGTCGACGGCGTGCCGCTGACCAATGCCGCCCGCCGCAGTTCGACGTGATCGGCCACGCCTTTCAGCGCCGTCAGGTTCGCGGACATGATCGAGCCGAACGTGCCCCGCATGAGGCTGGCTGAATCCTTGGCCTCGACCATCTGCCGCAGTTCTTTCAGGGCGGTTTTCGTCCGCACTGCCTCGTCAGCGAACATGTCGCCGCACGCGCCCAAGATGATATCTCGCGAGGCGGTGACGTGGGCTTTGATCAAGGCTTCGATATCGGGAAGATTCTTCGCGGACAGGTTTGCGTCTGGTTGCCCCGCGTAATGTTTGCGGACGGTCGCGGCGCGCTTCTGCGCGGCCTAGGTCTCTTTGGTCAGCGTGTTGGCCATGATCATTCCCCTTGCCAAATGGCGGCGGCGGCGGTTTCGACCGCGACCTGCCGTGCGGTCTGACGGGCGCGCTTGGCCTTTCGCTCGTCGCCTGACAGGCCCCGGCAATAATCCATTGCGGCATCGTGCAGGGGGGCATCACCTTGCCCCGTCAGGCCGTCCAGCGTCCCTTTCAGCGCGTCAGGCACGCGGTATCTGTCCATGATCGCGAGCGGGTCGCTGGCGGGGGCAGCGATGGCGTGCGCAACGCAATCCTTGGTCAATTCGATCAGGTCATCGCGCTTGCGGATGGCGACTTGCAGGTCGTCGGTCAGCAGGCCGACCAGCCCGGTCAGGGCCTTGCGGGTCGCGATGAGTTCTTCGAGTGAAAAGCCCGCGTCGGCCAGCAATGCGCTATCAGCCATGCTGCGTGCTGCCAGCGCGGCGTCGGGAATAGCCCCGGTCTGGGTCGAATTGCCGGAGTCCAGGATGTTGGCCGCGTCCTTGATCTGGGCGACGATGACCTCTGCCCCGTCCAGCAATTCGGACAGGTCGCGCTGGTTCGCGTGCAGCAGTGCCAGACCGCGCATGATCTGCGGCGCGTGAAAGTCACGGCACTCTTGCCCGAAGCGTTGGGCAAGGTTGTGCGCGATGCCTGCCGTGCGGCTGCAAATCTTCGCGGACAGGGTGATGACCGCCCCGCCCGACAGGCGCACGACCGGCGGTGTAAGTTTGCGGGTGATCATCGCGGTTTTCTCCGAACGTCGTAGCTTCGTTGCATTTCGCGATCCAATGCGCCGGTCGAAATGAGGCTTCGCACTTTGTCTTTGATCACGATGTCCAGCGAACGACCGCCGTTGCCATCGACCGTTTCCGTGGTTTCGACGGCGCTGCCGTTCTGGTTGTAGATGTTGACGTTCAAGCCGCTGCCATCGCTGGCCGTGGCGGATGGCACCGCGCCGCTATGCACGACCGCGTAAGGCGAACCACCCAGACCCCGTGATCCGGTGCCGGACGGCGGGACGAGGGACAGGGGCTCGGCCAATCTCGCGTTGACATTGGCGGCGGCGACGCTGGGTGCGGCGGCAGCGCTGCCCGCCGACAGGAACGAGAAGGTCGAAGTCTGCCCCAGTAGCCCGAGAAAGTCGGCGACCTGCTTGCTGAACAGGAACTTCGTGATGTCGTTGATCATCCCCAAAATGAAGTCGCTGAACGCTTCACCGGCAGTCTTGGAGCCATCGACCAGATCGGAGAAGAACGTATTGAAGCTGCCTTCCATGATCTTGCCGATCTCGGACAGTTCCTTGCCGGATTCCTCTAGCTGCTGGTTCAGGTCGGCCCAAGCCCGCGTCGCAAGTTCAAGCTGCTCTTCGGTGATGTCGCCATACTGTCCGACTTCGGCGATGGCGTCGCGGATCGCGTCTTTCTGGGCCAGTATCTGTTCGACCGGCGTGCGGTATCGGCCAAGCAGCGCGTCTAGGTTCTTATAAGCCTGCTCCGCATTCCGGGCCTGATCCTTGACCGCGCGTTCGGCTTCGCGGCTCGCTTCGGCCTGATCGCGTTGCGCTTGGGTCAGGCGGTCGGTGACATCGGCCTGACGCTGCTGCGCCCCGGTCAGTAGGTCCACCGCTGCGGCCCAAGCCTGATATTGCAGGACCGCCTGTGCGGCCTGTTCCGGGGTCGCGCCGACCAGACTGTCTTGCAGTTCGGCCAGCTTCGACGCCTTGAGGCGCGCGGCGGCGGATTCGATCCGGGACGCCCCGGCCTCTAAGGCGGCAGTCTCGGCTTCGATGCCCGCCAGATCGAAACCCATGCTGACGGTGGACAGCGATTCCGTGATCCGCTTCACGTCGGCCAGTGCCAGCCCGAGGTCGTCGGCGGCGTCGGCTGCGGCCCGCAGATGCGGGGGCAGCTTGCGGGCGCTGTCATTGGTGCGGGCCAGTTCGCCGTTGACCGCTGCCATGCGTTCCAGCGTCGCGCGGGACTGTTCGTCGATTTCGATGCCCAGCTTGTCGGCCAGTGCCAAGGCGGCATTCAGGGCCTCTCCGGCGCGTTCGGTGCCGGGGGCTTCCGCAAAGGCGTTCATTGCCGCCGTCACCGCCCGACCGAAGGCGATGGCGTCCTGTTCGCCAACGCCCAAAGACGCCACCAGCTTGTCGAGATTGCGCTGTGCGATGGTGATCCGACGGGCCGCAAATTCGTCGGTGCTGGCTGCACTTTGCAGATTGGCGAGGCGGTCGGCGAAACGCGCGATCTGCTGGCCGCTGTCAATGACGCCGGTCGCGGATTTCTGGGCAGTTTCGGTCAGGTCGCGCAACTCGGCTTGCAGGTCGAGCCGTTGCAGGGTCAACAGCGCCGCATTGAAGGACCGGAACGCGCGTTCGTTCTCATCGGCCAGAAAGCCGAGTTCGCCGAATGGCGCGCTCAGGTTGGCGATGGTGCTCTGCATCGCCGACAGGGTGTCTTCCAGATCGGATGCGGCGTCGTCGAAGGTCTTGACCTTTTCCCCACCCGCGAAGGCCGACCAGAGCGCAGGCAGGGCAGCGGCCAAGACGCCCGCGACAATGCCCCAAGTGCCAAAGCTCGAAAGCAATTGCGGAAGCTGCTGCCCAAGGGCGCGGGCTGCACTGGTGCCGCCAGCAATCTGGACGGTCAAATCTTGGAGTTGGTAGCCGACATTCTGCACGCCATTGGCAAAGCGCGCATTGTTCTGCACCTGCCGGGTCAGTTGCTGGTTCGCCTGCTCGCTGGCCTTGCTCAGTTGCTGTTCGGCGGTCGTCGCAGCCTTCACGGCGCGGGTCTGGCGTTCGGTGGCCTGCACGGCCTGCCCGGTCAGGCGCAGGTTCGTGTTTGCGGCCCGAATGCGCTTGGCTTCTTCCCGCGCCAGTTCTGCCGAAGCCGCGTCGGCCTGCTTGAAGGCTGCGGCCATCCGTTCCAGCGCCTCGGTGCCCTCGGCATTGACGGTGATCTGATAGGTCGTGCCGTTCGTCGCCATGGTCAGCGGCCCTTCCTGTTGCGCCGACGGCGGGTCGTGCGTGTGGCGATGCCACTGCGGCCCGTGGCGGTGATGACGATCATCGGCAGGGCATAGACGACATCGCGATCAACCGGGCCACCAGTGCCCCGGCCATAGCGCCTGCCGACCTGATCCGAGGGGAGCCAAGAAAAGGTGATCGAGAGTTTCGGAAAGTCGGAGATCAGGCGGCGGGCGATGGTGGCCATGGTGTGGTGGCGGATTTCGACCGGGGATGCGTGGGGGGCGACATCGATCAGGCCGATGCGGGTCTGCGCGGTCATGGCCGATGCCTTGGGCAGTGCCGGGACTTCGCGCCCATCGACGGTGATGATCAGGCTGTCTGCATAGCGATACGAGTTGTTCGATTTGCGACTGTTGCTGCCACGGGGCGCGGTGCGGCGGAACAGGGCGATGCCCTCGCGGGCAGCGTCCAGCATGTCGAAGGCCGAAGCGACGCCGCGCGTGCTGGTGGAATAATCGGGCAACGGCCAGCGATTGATGCTGCGGTAGTCTTCGACCGTCCGCGTGCTACCGCCGACGGTGATGCTCTCGGTGTAACCGCCAGTGACCAGTTCGCCGCGCGCCAGTGCAGCGCGGATCAGGCGGTCTTGGTTGAAGGCCACGAGATCGCCGACTTCGGCGCGAACGATGTCGTTGATCGCCCGGATTGGGTCGGGGCCGCGTCGGACGATGGTCACGCCCTGCATGTCAGGCCCCCATCGCAGCGGCCATCTGGGCCGGGTCGATGTCCAAGAGATTGCCGGGCTTGCGGGGGGTGCGTTGGCTCGCCAGTTCGGCCCGACGGGCCAGCAGGGCTGCGACTTCGATCCAAGCCCAGCGGCCTAGCTCGGAAGGTCGGACGTGCATTTCAAAGGCGAGGTCCAACAACACGGCGATCAGGGCCTCCGCGCCGTCTTCTGGTCGTTTCCCACTGCGTCCGGGGTGTCGGTCTCTGGCTGGCCTTCTGCGGCCTCGTCCATGCCGTTCAGGCGCAGCACCGTGGGCAGGATCGCGTTCAGCGCCGGGGCGGGCCAAGCAGCGACCTCTTCGGCGGTGACGGGCGCGCCGTCCACGGTGGTGCAGCCTGCGACCATGGCGAAGATGCGGGCGTCTGCGGGTGCGCGCTGCACGCCCATCATGGCGGCGGCGGTCAGTTGCGTGACCGTCACGGCGCGGCCCGACAGGTCGAGCGTTTCAGAGGTCACGACGAAGGGATCAGCGGTCAAGGCGTTCTCCTAGGATGCGGATTTCGGTGATGGCCTGCATGGCCCCGGCAATGGTGCGGCGGTGCTCCGACAGGACGGCAGCAGCCTCGGCCAGCGCGCGGCGATGGCCGGAAATAATTTCCGACAACGCGGCAGGGTCAGGCGGGAATTGGGGGTGACGGGCGCGAGCTTGGCTCTGCGTTTCCGTGGTGCAGGCTAGCTGCGCGGGGGGCGTCGATGCGGGCATGTCTAGCGCCGATCCAAAGTGCGGGTTCCCCGTCAGATTAACCCGTCGGCGGTCAATTGGCTATGCTTTTATACAATGTAATCAATAGTGTAATACGGACATTTAATGTCTTACACCCTGGGACGCTGATTTTGCTGGACGATCTGGGGTCGCCCGCAGGGGGGCTGCGGGCGATGGGGCTGATCGGGCTTCATGGTGACAGTGCAGGCGGGCTTGGCGGCGGGCTTCGCGCGGGGCCGGGGTGGTTGCTGGGGGCGGCTGCGGGGGCTCAAATCAATTCGCTCCAAGGCCGGGGCGGCGGGTTGCGCGTGGATGCTTCCTGCGCGGCGGCGTGGCCAGCACGGCGGGCGGCAGAGGCCCCGCGCCTGTCGCCGGTCAGGCAAAGTGCGGCCATGCTGCCGCGCTTCTCGCGCGACGCGGACTGCGCCAACTTCGTGGCGGTCGCGAATGTGGTAACGTCGCCCGCGTCAGCAGCATCCACGGCGATCCGGCGTGCGCTGCGTTCGGTTCTGGCAGCGGCGGTCGCAGATTCAACCAAACTCAGGTCGGCGGTGGTCACAAAGCCCCGCATCGCGATGATTTCCGAACAAAGGTTGCTGTAGAAGCGGCCCCAAGGCTCGGCGCTCAGGTATTCGGGCGGGCTCAGGCGGGCGTCGCCGCTGATGACCCGAAGGTCAACCGGGGATGACGGGGATTTAGTGCGGGCCATTTGGGGCGGATTCCGATCTGTTTTTCGGCGAACTGGCCGGGAAATTGCGCGAGATTATCGTGCGGAAAGGACCGGTTGGCGGTGGGGAGGGTGCCTTACGAATAGTTGAATCCGCCCCCCCCCCCACGGTCTTGACGGACCCACCCTGATTTATCTTGACACATTCGAATCACTCAGCACGATCAACCCATGGATGATCAGACAATCTACGTTTGGCCGGGCGAACCGGGCACCGACGGCGCTGGCAACCAGTGGCACGGACGGTGGGATGTTACCGCACTCGGCGGCAAAAGGCACGCGTCTCGTGACGGGACAGTCAGGCTGAAAGCTGCACAATGCGAGGGATGCGGCAAGCGCTTCTGCTTCATGCTCAACCAGTCGAAGGGCCGCTTCTGTTCTTCGGCCTGCGCGGCTAGGGCAGTCGGTGGGCTGGGCGGGGCTGCATCCGCCGTGGCCACGGCAGAAGCCCGAGCGGCAAGGAAGGCAGAGCGCATTGCGTCCTTTCCGATGGTCGCGTGCAAGGTTTGCAAGCAGCCGTTCCGGCAGGTGCCACGAAATGGCGAAAGGCCAGTCATTTGCTCGCCCGAATGCAGAGCCCAGAGACCTACCGTGACACTGGTCGCAAGGTGGATGTCCGGCACCCCACGACCGGGCACGTTCTGCAAGATCGTCTTCTGCACCGATTGTGGCAGCACCGTGCGCAGTCATTCCGGTTTCCGGGGGCGCTGCGCTGGCTGTCAGAAGATCGCATACAGGCAAGCACAGCGGATTAATCAAAGGCAACGGCGGCACATGGGGCAGCAGTATAAGTCCGAGACGCTGGCCCGATACAAGGTCAGCGGCAAGCCCATCGAAAAGGGCCTGACTTGGCGCACCGTGTCAGCGCGTGACGGGATGGAATGCGGTTCCTGCGGGGGGCTGTGCCGGGCACCCAGCCGGGCAAATCCCCCGGACTCCGCGACCCTCGGCCATATCTTCCCGCTGTCGAAGGGTGGGCCGCACGCGGGACTGAATTGCCGGATCGAATGCAAGCGGTGCAATGACGCCCGGTTCAACTACATCGATTCCGATGCCCGCTGGTGGCGCTGGGTCATGCGTGGCACCGCCTTGGATGTCGGGCCGTCGCCGGTCTTGCCGTCGCCACGGGCGCTGCCGAAAGGCCGCTAGGTCAAATTGCTGCCGGTAGCAATTTGGCGATGAATCGGACCCGAGACGCCTTGACGCCGATGCACCCTTCCGCAGCCTGACGACCGGGGTCTAGTGCCGGTGCCGACGCCCAGCCGACGCCCGCACGCTGGCGTCCGGGTGTTCAGGATGTCTGTTTATCTGACTTAGAGCGATCCGGCTGCGGTTACTTGCTCCGGTAGACGGAACTGGGCATTCAGGTCGAGTTTCGGCATCGCGCTTGGCTTTCCGATAAAAGTGACCTAAAAGTCACTTCTAGGTCACTGACCTAAAAGTGACTTTTAGGTCACAAGGAGACTTAACCCAGCAGGGCGGCGGCGATGGTCTGGACCCGTTCACTGACGGGCATACGAGCCCCGCCTTGCTTCCCCGGTCCCGTCTTCATCTTCGTCGCCTCGAAGGCTTCGTTCGCCTTCCGCCAGTTCAACTTGCCCAGCAGCGTGCCCGTCGAGACCGCCGCCCCCGCGACCTGCCAGATCATCGGAGCCGACTGACGAATGGTCGGGTCTTTCCCGGCCTGCACGATGAGCGCGGTCAGGTTCGGCATGGCGTCATGCGGCACGCGCGGTGCCTGATCCTTGCCACTGCGATCCGGGGTATTCATCGCCTTGATCGTCTTCGACGTGACGCTGGATTTCAGCCCGCTTTCATTCCGCGCGTCTGCTTCCAGCGCGGTGCTGCCGCACCTGTGCTAGATTGGATAGGAGGTCGAAGGGGGAAGCGATGCTGTCCAAAATTCTGATGATCGTATTCTGGGCAGCCTTGGCGGGTTTGGCCGTCGTGTTCTCGAAGTTCTTCGCGCGGAGCGGTGATCTGTTTGCGGCGCGGAAGATGGGCGAAACGGATTTCCTTGCGCGGGGGCGCGGGAAGCTGCTGCTCTGGTGGTTCGCGCTATTTTTCGTCGCGATTTTGTCGGTGATCTTGGCGCAGGTGCTATTGAAAGCAGGTTACTGATCCGGGCGCGGCTTTGCGCGTTGCCTTCCGCGCTTGTCGCTCCGGGTGATCGACAGGCTTATAGTCCCGGCCTTCCGCCTCTGCCGCCTTAGCCTCTGCCGCGTTCTCCGCGTCCCATCGCTGAATGGTAGGTAGCGATACGGCCAACTGATCGGCCCGTTCAGATGCACTCATGGGCCGGGTAGATACATCATTTGATGTATCTACCTGATCCTCTTCCGCCCTGCGCTGGAACCGATTGCTGCCGTGGGCCAGCCGCCCGAACACCGGGGAAAGCTGCGCGGCCACGACGATGCTGTCCTGCTTGGGCAGCAGGTAGACTTCGGTGACGCGCGTGCGCCCCATCGCATCGGTGGATTGTTCATCCTTTTTGGCAGGACGAACAATCGCACCCCGCTGCACGAGTTTGTCGATGGCGGATTTCACGTTGTCGTGGCGGCGGGCGAGACGCCCTCAGATTTGAGGGCATCTCGGCGGGGCCGTAGCCAGCAGATTTGCGGGCTATTCAGCGCCCCCAACTTTGGGGCGGCGGACGCAAGCTGGTGAGCCAGCAGATTTGCTGGCTGATAGACCGGTCAGGCCACGGCGGCGGCGACCAGATCGGGGGCGACGCCGATCACGCGGGCATAGGCCACGGCGTAATCCGGCGCTGTCACCCGCGCCTGTTCCCAATCGCGCAAGGTGCCGACCGGGATGCAGAAGCGCGCGGCGAAGTCGGGCTGGGATAGGCCCAGCTTCGTGCGGGTCTGCCGGATCAGCCGGGCGCGCTGGCCCCGGTCCAGTGCCTCGGGGGAAACGTCGAAGTCTTCCGGGTCCGACGGATCAGCCGGAAGAATGATAGGCTCTTTCTTCACCTGTGTTGCTCCTTCTCACCGAAATGAATCGCGGCAGGTCATTCCGCCAGACGAACACGCCGGTAAACAGCTTCTCCCCGACCAGACCGACGACCTTGAACCGTTCTTCCCGATCTTCCGCGCGGATCGACGGGATGATCAGGTGGTCGGCGTCTTCGAAAATGCGATCACCGAAGGCGAGAGACAGGCCGTGCTTGTCCTGATTGATCGCGTTCTTGTCGGGGTCGAAGCTGTTTTCCATGAGTTAACGATATACGGAATTTCCGTATGACTGTCAAGGATGGTGGGGGCGTCAGGATAGGGTGGCGGCGTGACGCTGGACCAAGGCGGCGGGGATGCGGCGTGCGCGGATCAGCTTGCGGTGCCGACGCGGGCCGGAATAGGTCACCAGCCCGAGTGCAGCCAGACCGATGGCCGCAACGTCTTCGTCGGACAGCGCGTGGTGGCGGATGTCGGCAGGATCGTAGCGCAAGGACGCGAAGCCGAAGCCGTCGGTCTCCAGCCAGATCAAGCCCGCGTGCCGGGGATCATCCCCAGAGGCTTGCAGAGCGGCCCAGCGGCCCACCCAGCCGGACCAGCGGACCGGGGCACCAGTGACGCGCTCCAAGGTCCGCAGGCGGGTCTGATCGGCGAACATGAGGGTGCTGAACATGGCGGCAGCGTTTACGGGTCCGAGGGTTTCATTTCCTTGATAAGTGACTCTAGCCGATCCTGTCCTTCGGCAAGGCACCTTTCGCGCAGTTCCGGCTTTAGGCCGGGATAGGCGGCGAGCGTGCCGCACAGGGTCAGCAGTTCCGCCTGCATGGTTTTCCGGCTTTTGGCTGGATTGTCGAACACGGGCATGAGCAGCGTCCAATATACGGCGACCCAAGCGACCAGCGAAGCCATCTGCACCAGCGCCTGCCGCCAAGGGAAGAGGAAGAGCGCGAACAGGCAATAGACGAGATGGAAAAGAACGACTGCCCGGAAGCATGACGAAATGACGCCATGGTTGCCGGTGGCATCCCCTATTCCTGCGCTTAGCGCGAGTGCAATGACGAGACTTGCCAGAATGCCAGCACGAAAGGCGCTTACATCGGGCACCTTGCCCTGCGTCCAGCGGGTCGGAAGTTGAGTGTCGCGAACATGGTCGGCTAGGTGAATGACGAGGATGACGCTGCCCAGCGTCAGCAGGATGCCCGCGACGATGTAGAACTGCTGGTTCCAGATCGAGATCGCATCATTCTGCCCTGCGCCGATGGTGTATCTGGCCCCGCCCAGAAGCAGCGCGATGACGGCAAGTCTGGCCCCGATCTTGCCCCATGGGTCTTTGTCTTCTCGCGGTTCCATCAGGCATCCCGGCTGTTCGTGCGGTGATGATCGGCGGGTGCAGGGGCTGGGGTCAAGCGGTCTGCGTGGGGTGCTTCCAGCCCCCGTTCGGCCAATTAGGACAATAGGACAATTAGGACACGGGGGTCCGAAGCGCGGGAGAGTGACGGCGAGACGAGTCCGAAAAAAGCGGGTCGGGGGCGTGACGGTCGAAAATCGCTGTCCTAATTGTCCTAATCAATAATAGAGAGATATTTTATAGAGTATTTACTATGTTTTGCTGGGTTTTCTCACATTTTGATTAGGACAGACACCCGCTGTCCTAATCCTGTCCTTATCGGCTTTTCCTGTCCTAATCGCCCCCGATCCGACCCCCGCAGGCCCGTCTGTCCCGGTCCGACAGGGATAAGGACAGCGGTCCGCGTCTGTCCTAATCGATTTTGCTGTCCTAATGGCGAAGCTCGGCACCCCCCGCGCGTCCTAATGAAAAGGGCGGCACGAATGCCGCCCTGCCCGTCAGTTCCGGCCCGTGGCCTAGGGTCAGTAGTAGAGCCCCGACCGCACCCGGAACGCGCGCTTGGCCCTCTTCCCGGACTTGCCGCGATAGAAGGCCGCGATTTCGGGCTCGGTCATTTCTTCGATCCAGTCCCGGTCGATCATGCGCTGGACGTGGGCCTTGATGTCGGTGCTGCGGGCACTTCCAAGCATCCGGTCCAGCAAGGCGATGGGAATGACCTTGTTGTCCAAGGCCCGGTCATATTTCCGGGTATAGCTGTCCCGGTTGACCGGGTCCAAGACCGCGATCAGCCTGTCCCGCGCTTCGATCAGCACGCCGTCACTTTCACTCTCAGCCACGCGTCTGCCGAATTTCTGGGCCAGTTCCATGATGCATTGCGCCGTGAACCGCATCGCCCATGCAAGCTGGGCGTCCGTGACAACGAAGTCCGTTTCCGGGTCATCCAAGACAGCGGTGAAGTCGCCGATCCTGAGTAGCCCCGCGACGATGATAGAATTTTGCACGAACCGCGCTGCAAGCTCGGCCAATGGCCCAAGTTCGGCTTCAAGCCGCTCCAACTCTGTGCGCAGGCGCTGGTCATGGGTCTTGCCCAGCCTGACGATGATGGCCGCGTGCTGCTTGTTCTCGAACCCTTCGGCCCCCCGCACACGCTGATAGAACATCGCCTTGCGCCGGGCGGGCTGGTTGATGACTTCCTGCACCCCGAGACTGTTGACCAGTTCCTGCAAGGGACCATCCAGCGGCGGTCGAACGTGTCCGACGGGCCAGCGCCCGCCTACGCCGTTTTCACCATCGAGGATGATGTTCCGGTTCAGTGTGCCGTCGGTGATCTTGTCCTTGGTCAGAACCTTGACCAGTTCCGCGCCTGTGCAGACGCCGAAGGTCACAAGATAGGGGAAGGCGACTTTTACCTTTCGCCCCCGCGCATACCGATGAGAGTCCAGGAACTTCAAGCCGTGCCCGTAAAGCTCCAAGACCACCGCCGCCAACGTGTCACCGTTGCCGGATTTGTCTTTGTTCTGGGCCGCGACCGCTTTCCCCCATTCATCCATCGCCAAGACGAAGTTGGGGCTTTCAAGCAGGGCCTCATGCAATGCCGGACCCGATGTCAGCCGACGCGCCGACTCCGAGTTCGACAGTTCTGCTGCCTGCACCATCGCCCCGATCAGCGCGTCCTTGCCTGCGCCGGTCCGGCCAGCCATCGCCCCGAACATGTGCAACGGCGTGTCGTATTCATCGCGGACGAAAAAGCGATTTGCCGCGATGATCGATGTGCAAAGCAGCGCGCCCATGGCCGCAGCGCCGGGCATGTCCATCGCCATATTGTGGTGCAGCGCGTTGGCCAGTTCCTGCGTCCAGCGGCTCGGCATGGTCAACATCCAGCGGTGTCGGTCCGGGTCATTGCCTTCCCGTGCCTTGTATTCGAGCCGGGCGCGCTCCAGTTCCTCGGCCTCGGCCCGCTCCAACTCCATGTCTTCGACCGCTGCCCGCATCCAGTCCGGTTCTTGGCCCGACCAGTCCGCGCGCAGGACTTCCATCAGCATGGCGTCGATGTCGTCCGGCTCGACCCCTTCGGCGTCGCAATACCGCGCCAGATAGGCGTCGAACCCGTCGTCACCGTCGCTCACGGGCGCGACCTGCTTTCCCAGCTTCCCGCGCAGCGCCACCGTCGCCGACGCGCATAGCGCGTCGATACGGTCCATCTCCGTGTCTGTCGCAGGCCAGACCTGCCAGCGCCGCCCCAGCCAGCCCCCGAGCCTGAGATACGCTCCGAGCCGCTTGCCGGGCGGCAGGGCCTCCAACTCGTCCGCTGCCCGCCGCACCGCCCCGACATCCGGGGCGATGTCGAAATGCTGCCCACCGTGGGCAAAGCTGACGATCCTGAACTTGCCGTCCTTGCGGTAAAGCATGGCCTTGTTCTTGCCGGGCCGTCCGTCGCTGCCGCCATATTCGGGCTCCAGCGGATCGGCCATTTTCATCGATTTCCATTCCTTCGCGCCGATCCGACGGAACAGGTCATTGACGGCGCAGGACGTGCCGTCGTCGAAATGCAGGACGGTCGCGCCGGGCAGTTGCTGCCCCCCTTCCCGGATCATCCGGCGTGCCTCTACAGCCTCGGCCCGGATCAGGGCCACCGCCCTTTCCGACAGGCTCGGGTCACGACGCCGGGCGACGGTAACCGCTTCCTCTACCTTGCCCACGTCATATTCGGCAGCGACCCGCTCGGCCTCGGCCTGCACTGCCTTGCGCAATGCGGTCTCTATCGCGATCCGCTGCCGGTTCTCGTCAGTGGTCAAGGGCGGCAGGTCGCGACTATCGAGGATGCGACCCGCGTGCAGGACCGGTTCGCGCCATTCCTCGGGCTGGACCAGCGGCGGCACCAACTCGGCCTGCCCTTCGTAGCAGAGGGATTCCGGCCAGACCGGCCCGGTATCGACCGCCGATTTGACAAGCACCCGGCCATTCAGCGCGATTTCGGCCCAGCCCAGCCCCGCGATGATCAGCCGGGCGTGAACGGTCTCGACCAGCCGCTTGCCGTCGGCCCCGTCGGCGACCCGCAGATAGATATGCGTGCCGGACGATCCTTCGAGCACTTCGCCCGTGCTCTGGTCGAGCACCCGGCAAGCCACGCTTGGCCGCGTGATCGCCGCGACCCCCTGCAAGCTGGGAATGGCCGACGTGATCGCCCCCCAAGCCGTCTCGGCCTTGATCCGGTCCCGGACCTCGGGCGGGGCCTTGCCCAGATCGACATCGAGCATCACGTAACCCGGACGACCGACAGGCCGGATCATATTGGACCGCGTTCTGGTCAGACCGTCTGCTTCGCCCTTGCTGGTGGTGGTCAGCTTGAACGCGGTCCCGTCGAAACCGTCTCCGGTAAGACACGTCCGCATGACGCCCAGACTGATTGCCTGATCGGAGCGGAGCCCCGCCAGCAATGCCGCGAAGGCTGCGTCGCTTTCAACCGCGACTGTCAGGCCGGTGCCTTCCCAAAGCATCCCGGCACCGCCTGCCTTCTGCAAGCTGCCATCCGGGGCGCGGCTCAGCACCTTGGAAAGCCCGACAGGCTTCCCGTTTGCCGTCTTTGACCAGATGGTCACCAGCGGCGACAATCTGCTTTGCATTTTCTCCCCTGCGGGGATAGTCTCGGGTTCGCTTACTGTTTGTGTTCTTGGGGGCTGGTGGTTCATTCGCTGGCCCTCTCCCTTTTCCAGAGTGACCCTTGCCATCGGGCCGTTGACCGTCGCCGGGGGCGTCTCCCAGACCGGAAACTGCTCAGACGGCGTGGGTCGAGGTCAGCCGAAGCCGAAGTTCCCGGTCATATATCTCGATCAGATATTCGTCCTCGGCCTGCCAAGCCCGTTCGATGGTAACCGCAGACATGTGGTTCATCTGACGCAGCACGACGGTGAGCAGCCCGAGATTGTCGTAAAGGCGGATGACGTTCTCCCGCACCTCTTGCGGCAACGCTATCCAGACCCGGACCAATCGTTCCAGTCTGTAGGGTTCCCTTGCGGCCCGGCAGGCCAGCAGGCCCGGTTCGCCGATCATCAGGTTCGGCTCTTGCCTTCCCAACTTCACGAACGTGGTCGGCATTTCCAGATATGAGCGAAAGGCATCGCCTTTTCTGCTGTTGGTGGTCATGGTTCCTCCCCCGCGAATTGCGTCGCGGTGCTTCCGTTTATTTCCCCTTGGCTGAAAGCATATTCTGTGCGAATTTCCGCACAGGCTGTTGCTACCAGCCTTTTGATTGGGGCCCCGCGTTGCAAGCGTGGGGCCTTGTCGTTTCAGGAACTTGCACCTGTCCATTCAACGAGTCGAGTCGAATCCTTTGCGGAACCGAATGCATACCATTGCATACCGTTCGATATCGATCAGAACGTAATTACCATGAATACAATGTATTACGAATTTATCCGGTCCATATCGTGCCGTAATACATTTAAAAATGGCGGTCAGAAATTATTTCCGACCAGATAGGACAATTGGGACATACTGAAATCCGTAATACGTCTGCACCGTGAAATGAAAGAGCCCCGCCATTCTCTGGCGGGGCCCATTTCATTCCCATCTGTGGCAGTCTACCTTTCAGCCGTCAACCCGGTAGCGGATGCTTTTCCCGAACCGTTCGAAGCTGATGGCGGGGTGCGCTTTCAGGCGATCCTTTTGCAGCCACGATTGCGACACGCCCAGCCGTGCGGCCATGCTCCGTTCATCGATCCAGCGCGGGCCTGCCGGGGCCTCTGGCCGGGCCCGTGGCGGGCGCTGGGCCCCCGGCTGGTCCTCGGGGCAGGTCACCGCCCCTGCCCCGTCAGACGCGGCCCTGACGCGCTCCACCAGCGCCGGGTCGGTGACCCGCATCTGCATGTCGACCCAGACATCCCCTGCCCCGTCTATCCGATAGACGCCCCCGTCGAGCCGGACCGTTTTCATGCCGTCACCCCGCGCAGCAACTCGGCTTCGACCTTGGCGGCAAACTGGGGCAACTGCCCTTTCAGGCTTAATGCGTAATTGCTGGTGATGTCCGCGACCGCATGCCCGACCAGCAGCTTGATCACCACCTCGGGCACCCCGGCGACGGTCGCGGTCGCGACGAACGTCCGGCGCAGGTCATGCGGTCCGACCCGGCGTCCCTCGTCCAGCACCTCGTCGCAGCAGGTCCACATGGCCTTGCGCGGATCGACGACCGGACCGTCACCCCGGAAGCTCGGGAACACGTAGGCCGAGTCCGGGTGCAGGCAGCGCTGGTGGTCGAAGATCGCGCGCAGTCGCTCGGTGATCGGCTTCGTCAGCGCAACCCCGCCCTTCATGCGGTGCGCGGGCACGGTGAAGCTGTCAGCCCCGACCTCTGTCCATGTCAGGTCGGCGACCTCGCGCAGGCGGCACCCGGTCAGGAACAGGGCCGCAGCGACCGCATAGGCCCCGCCCGTCGGACCTGCCCCGTGCATATGGGCAATGACCGCATCGAACCACGGCGCGCGCTCATGCGGCTCCAGTGCATTTTCGCGGGGCACGACTTTGACCATCTGCCCCCGGCGCTTGGCCGATACCGCCGCAACCACGGGATTGCGGGTCGGGGCCCTGTCCTCGGGGTGCTCGCCTGCCCAAGTCTGCCACACGGCCTTGACGGACCGCAGGGCCTGCGCCGCAGTCGCCGGGCTGTGGCTCTCCACGAGACGATGATAAGCGGTCCGAACCACGTCCGGGGTCAGGTCGCTCATGCGCAACGCCTTGCCCTGCGTGATCAGCCCGGCACCGTAGCGATAGGACGCGACCGTCTTCTCGCGCAGGTGCGGGTTGATCTTGGCGTGCATGTCGATGGCCTGATCCAGCGTCATTGCGCCCAGCTTGTCATTCTCGGCCAGTTCGGCGCGCTTCTGGCGGGCGGGCACGTGCTCGCCGTGCAGGAAGCCGACGGTCAGTTCCTGCGCCTTCTCGCGCATCAGGGCGACGTTCACGGTCGTCGCATCATAGGCGGCGATCACTTCGCGCCGGACCACGCCCCGGACCTTTCGTTCGAAGGTGAAGGACCACGCCCGCGCGGCCTTCCGCAAAGTCAGGCCGGAACACACGCTGTCGCGCAGCGTGACGCCTTTCTCGTCGCCGACTTCGGCAACGGCTTTCTTGATCGCGGTCGCGGTGAACGGGAATTTGCGCGCGGGTGCGGGCTTGGCCGCAGGGGTCGGCAAGGGTATGACTTTGCCGGTCATGATCGGGCTCCATCTGGTCATGGCAGGCCCCGGCTGGCTGGTATCCGGTCGGGGCCGCGTGTCTCACAGACCATCTGACTAAACCCTTCAAAACCCCCTGTCCAGCGGTTGCCATGGCAACCGGTTTCGGGTTGCCACGTGCAAAACGGTTAGAATGGACCTCAGACCGACTGACTGAAATCCACGCTAACCTGCTGTATTACTGAAACATATGGGACGGAATGCAAACCCGTGATAACCACTGAAACAGATTTGTAATCAGAAGGTCGTGGGTTCGATTCCTATAACCGGCACCAAAAATCCCCGAACCGTTTATTGCTTGCGAAGAATCTTTCGCACGAAGGTGTGCAGCATCTTCCGCACGGCCTCGCGCTCGGTCATGCCGGGCAGCCATCGGCCAAGGTCGCCCACCAGCATTTTGGTGATCGCGCCAAAGGCAAAGGTGTGCGCGGTCGACACCAGCAGTTCCAGATCCTCGTCCTTGTCCAGCAGCCCCATGTCGCAGGCGCGCCCCAGCATCCGCTGCATCAATTCATGGATCGCGGTTTCATAGCGCATGAGTTCGCCGTTCTGGCGAAACTCGTTGTCGGGCATCGAACCGATGATGCTTGCCTCGCGCGGGTGCAGATAGGCCCATTCGACATAGACATCGGCCAGCATCTCGAACTGGGTGATCGGGTCGCTGTCCGTGACGCCCGCCATGACACGCACGAATTGGTCATGCAGCCGCATCAGGGCGTTCTGTGCCATTGCACCCAGCAGTGCATTCTCATCCCGGAACAGGTCGAGCAGGCCGCCCCGATCAATCCCCAGTTCATCCTCGACCATCCCGATCGAGGGAATCGCGCCATGCCGAGACAGAAGTCCGGTAAACGCCTCAACCGCGTCGGAATACAGATTGCCGCCTGGACGACCTGGGTATCGCATCCTTGTTGCTCCTCTACCGGCACCGGAATCACGGTGCCGGTCAGATTTTTCAGAATCGGGTGGGCAAAATCAGAATACCCGGGCGAGCGCCACCACAACGCTCGCCCGGCTAAGTCAGTACAAGTTACAAAACAACCACTTAACGGAAACAACGATACTTGCCACCTACTGGCTACCGTATCGCATGGATCCTCAGCCGGCGGTAGTTGTCCCTTTGGGCAACCATTCTCGGGCAAGCCTATACTTTCAGGCAGCATTTCATGGAAAAACCGACCGAATCAACACTGCGATGATCGGCTTGACCGAAACGGCGGAACACCGCTTGGCCAGCCCCGGCAGGTGCCCGCCCGCCTCGAAATGCGCGTTGGCGGGTTCCGGCGACATCTGCGCGCAGGTGGTTTTCCTGCCCGGATTTGGTCGCTAGTGTGCGCCGACACGACCAGACGATCAGGAGTTCTCGATACATGCAGGTGGTCTATCACTGCGGGGCGCATGGCACCGATCTGTACCGCATGGTCAAGACGCTCATGCAGAATCGCGACTGGCTTCTGGCGAATGGTGTCGAATCCCTGACCCCCGCCAAGCACCGCGACGTCTTCAATGAGGCCCTGAAGGCATTGGACGGCGGCCCCGCCACACCCGAGGTCGAGCAGGTGCTGCTGGACGCCATACTGGAAACCGACCACCCCCGGCGCCTGATCTTCAGCACGCCGACCTTCCTGGGCAAGGCAGAGCGCGCGATTTCCGTGGACGGTCTTTATTACAACGCCGCGGAAAAGCTGGCGGCGCTTGCGAACCTGTTCCCCAGTGCCGATGTCGAGATCTATCTGGCGCTGAAGAACCCGGCCACGCTTCTGCCCTTTGTGTTTTCGCAGGACGCAACCGGCACCTATGAGCAGGTCATGGCCGCGATCCCGCCCGAGTCTCTTCGCTGGGCCCCCGCGATCCGGCGCATCAGGGCTGCGCTGCCCGACCAGCGGCTGGTGCTGTGGTGCCACGAAGACACCTCGCTGATCTGGCCCGAAGTGGTGCGAAACATCGCGACCATGCCCAGCGATGTGCCGCTGCGCGCCGGGCTGCAGGTGCTGGGCGACATCATGCGTCCCGAGGGGATCGAAATGATCCGCGAAGAGATGTCGCGCGAAACCCGCCTGACCGTGGAAAAGCGTCGCGCCATCTTTGCCGCCGCACTGGCCCGCCACGCATTGCCGGAACAGATGGAAATCGAGGTGAACCTGCCGGGCTGGACGCAGGACCTCGTCAACCAGATCACCGATCTTTATGACGAGGATGTCGCCGAGATCGCGGCGATGCCAGGCGTCGAATTCATCATGCCCTGATGAAAAAGGGGGCCTTCGCCCCCTGCTTCAGACCATGCCGAGCGCGGCCTTGTACATTTCAAGGATCGCCTCTTCCTCGGCGATGTCGTCCTTGTCGCGCTTGCGCAGCGCGATCACCTTGCGCATGACCTTGGTGTCATAACCACGCGCCTTCGCCTCGGCCATCAGCTCTTTCTGGCGCTCGGCCACGTCCTTCTTTTCCGCATCGAGCTGCTCGAATTGCTCGATGAACTGGCGCAGCTCGCCCGCCGCGACGCCATAGGTGTTGTCGTCACTCATGTCCGCTCCTTTGTCTTTGGCTGCGGTCTAGGCGGTCTTGCAGGCTTGTGCAATCGCCGCTAGTCCCCGAGCAGATGAAGGACGGAGTGGGCCAATGACGATCTGGGACGGGCTGATCTGGGGCGGAACTGTTCTGACGGTGGCAGGACTGGCCGCGCTGTGCTGGTGCATCCTGACCGCGGCGCGCGCCAGAAAGCTGGGCAATGACGATGCCATGCGCAGCGTCATGCGCAAGGTGGTCGCCGTGAACATGGCGGCTCTTGCAGCCTCGGTCTTCGGGCTGATGTTCGTCATTCTTGGCATCGCGTTGGGCAAATGACATGCGCGCGCTGATCCAAAGGGTTCAAGAGGCCGAGGTCAAGGTCGACGGCGACAGCATCGGGCGCATCGGAAGTGGGCTGCTGGTGCTGGTTTGCGCCATGCAGGGCGATCCCGACGATGCCCCGGAAAAGCTGGCCGCGCGTGTCGCGAAACTGCGTATCTTCCGCGACGAAGCGGGCAAGATGAACCGATCGGTCACGGATATCGGGGGCGCGGCGCTGGTCGTCAGCCAGTTCACTTTGGCCGCCGATACCCGCACCGGCAACCGCCCCGGTTTCTCAACAGCCGAGGCGCCCGCGCGCGGCGAGGCGCTGTACCTGCGCTTTGCCGATGCCCTGCGCGCGCTTGGCCTGCCCGTGGAAACCGGCAGCTTCGGCGCGGACATGAAGGTGTCGCTGGTGAACGACGGACCGGTGACGATCTGGATGGATACCACCGACCGCGCTTGACTTTTACGGCCCGCGCCCTCATGTGCAGACCGTTGCCGGGCGCTGCCGCGTGAGCAGCCGACGTCAGATTGCGTCAGGCCGGCCCAATTTTCCAGTTTCCCATTCACGCGGGGAGGCATGCGGGTTCCGTATCGCACCCGCCCCTCGCAACCGCCGCAGTCCCGGATCAACCGGCTCGCGGCCCCGTGCCATATGCGCCGATACGCGGGCAATATGGCTGAAAGATGACATGACCAACGAAACTCCGCGCCCGAACCGTTCGGGCAAGCCCCGTTTTCAGGGCGACCACAAACCGCGCGGCGAACAGGGCGCCAAGCCGCAATTCCGCGGCGGCAACGCCAAGCCGACGACCAACCACCGCCGCCACCGCGAAGAGCCGGAAGAGAAGTTCATCCGCCGCGCGATCCCCGATATCGACACGCCCTTTACCCGCATGGGGATTGATGCGCGCGTCGCGGTGAACCTGCCCCCGATGGGGATCGAGGCCCCCTCTCCCATCCAGGAAAAATCCATTCCCGGCATCGTCGCCGGTCGTGACCTGCTGGGCCTTGCCCAGACCGGCACTGGAAAGACGGCGGCCTTCGGCCTGCCGATGCTGACGCGACTGCTGAATATCGGCCGCAAGCCCGAGCCCAAAACCTGCCGCGCGCTGATCCTTGCCCCGACCCGGGAACTGGCGACCCAGATCGCTGAAAACATCGACGCCTATGCTGCCGGCACGGCGATCCGGCAGTTCCGCGTTGTCGGCGGTGCCTCGATCAACGTCCAGACCATGCGCATGGAGCGTGGCGTCGACGTTCTGATCGCCACCCCCGGCCGCCTGATCGACCTGATCGAGCGCGGCGCCGTCGATCTGTCGCAGACCAAGTATCTGGTGCTGGACGAGGCCGACCAGATGCTGGACATCGGCTTCATCCACGCGCTGCGCCGCATCGCCAAGATGTTGCCGCGCGACCGTCAGACGCTGCTTTTCTCGGCCACCATGCCGAAGCTGATGGAAGAGCTTGCCGAAAGCTATCTGAGCGACCCGCTGAAGGTCGCGGTGAACCCTCCGGGGCAGGCAGCGGCCAAGATCGATCAGGGCGTCCACTTCGTCACGCAGGGTGACAAGGCGACGCTGCTGGCCGAATACCTGGGCAAGCACCGTGACGAACTGGCCATTGTTTTCGGTCGCACCAAGCATGGCTGCGAAAAGCTGTCCAAGCTGCTTGAAAAATGGGGCTTCAAGGTCGCCTCGATCCACGGCAACAAATCGCAGGGCCAGCGTGAACGGGCGCTGTCCGGCTTCCGCGCCGGGGAGACCAAGGTGCTGGTCGCGACCGACGTGGCCGCCCGCGGGATCGACATCCCCGAGGTCGCGCATATCTACAACTACGACCTGCCGAACGTGCCGGAGAACTACGTCCACCGCATCGGCCGCACCGCGCGCGCCGGTCGTGATGGTCGGGCCATCGCCTTCTGCGCCCCGGCCGAGATCGGAGAGCTTCGCGCCATCGAAAAGGCGATGAAGTCGCAGATCCCCGTCGTCGGTGGCGAGGTGCCGTTCGAGGCCAGCAAGATCCGCGAACGTGGCGGCCCCGCCGGTCGTCCGGGCAACAACAATGCCCAGGGCGCGCGCAAGCGTCCCGCCCGCCGCCCCTCGCGCGCGCCGAAATCGGTTCAGCGCGACTAAAGATTGCGTGAGCCGCCGCGCCCCTGTGCGCGGCGGCTTGCGGCCCTTGTCCGGCCAAGGCTATCTGCCCGCCATGGCCAAGCTTTATTTCCATTACTCGACGATGAATGCAGGCAAGAGCACGCTTTTGCTGCAGGCGTCCTACAACTATCGCGAACGCGGGATGCAGACGCTGCTGCTGACCGCCGCGCTTGACGATCGTGCCGGCGCGGGTGTCATCGCCAGCCGGATCGGCATCGCTGAGCCCGCCACCGCCTTTACCCCCAGGACAGATCTTTTCGCCCTGATCTCGGAGCAGGGTCGTGATTGCGCCTGCGTCTTCGTCGACGAGGCGCAGTTCCTGACCGAGGAGCAGGTCTGGCAACTGGCGCGCGTCGCGGATGATCTTGGCCTGCCGGTGATGTGCTACGGCCTGCGCGTCGACTTCCGCGGCCAGTTGTTCCCCGGATCGGCCGCCCTGCTGGCCTGGGCCGACGATATGCGCGAAGTCCGCACAATCTGCCATTGCGGGCGCAAGGCCACCATGGTCGTGCGCCAGGATGACCGGGGCCGTGTCCTGCGCCAGGGGGCGCAGGTCCAGATCGGCGGCAATGAAACCTATGTGTCGCTCTGCCGCCGCCACTGGCGCGAAGCAGTGGGAGAAATCTGATGGACGCCCGAAACTCGACCCGCGCTTATGGCGGGATCGCCCGCCTGTTCCACTGGACCGTGGCCGCCCTTATTCTTGCCGCCATTGCCCTGGGACTTTACGCGGGCAACCTGCCGCGGGGAAACGAGGCACAGTTGCAGGCGATCTTTGCCGCCTTTTCCTGGCATAAGACCGTCGGCGTCGCAGCGCTGCTGCTGGCCTTGCTGCGTATCCTGTGGACGCTGACGCAGCGCAAGCCGCGCCCGCTGCATCCCGGCCGCAGGCTAGAACTTTTCGTCGCCGAGGCCGTCCATTGGGCCCTGTGGATCGGCATGGTCATCATGCCCCTGACCGGCTGGTTGCTGCACTCCGCCGCCCCCGGCGGCTTTTCCCGCATCCTGTGGCCCCTGGGACAGCGCCTGCCTTTTGTCCCCCAGGATGCCGCGCTGTCGGAAAGGATCGCGCATTTCCATTCGACTGGCTGGTGGGTGCTGGCGGGGCTGATCGTGCTGCATGTCGCAGGCGCCTTGAAGCACGCGTTCATCGACCGGGATGGCACCCTGTCGCGGATGGCTGGCGATCCCGCGAAGGCACCCGAACCACCGGTAAGCCAGGTCAGCACACTGCCCCATTTGTTGGCAGCGATTGCGGCGATTGTCATCTGTATCGGCACCGCGATCATTGCTGCCAGCGGGGCCGAGACTGCGGCGCCCGTCGCTGCGACGGCCCAGCCTGCCGCTGGGTGGGCCGTCGAACAGGGCGCTCTGGGGATCGAGGTCGCGCAGGGCGGATCGCCCATTTCCGGCCAGTTCGGGTCCTGGCAAGCCGCAATCGACTATGACCCCGACGCCCGGGGCGGGCATGTCGCCGTCAAGATCGACATCACCTCGCTGTCGCTGGGCGCGGTCAGCGACAATGCCAAGGGCCCCGACTTCCTGAATGTCACCCAGTTCCCCACGGCCGAGTTCAAGGCAGACATTCTGCCACCGGCAACCGAGGGCGGCCCGCATCTTGCGCGCGGAACACTGAGTATCGCGGGAAAATCCGTCCCGGCGGAACTGCCCTTCTCGCTTGAGATCGCGGGCGAGGAGGCCAAGGCCAAGGGCGAGATGAAGATCGACCGCCGCGATTTCGGGATCGGCGCGGGCTATGCCGACGAAAGCACGGTGGGCTTTCCGGTCACCATCCGCTTTGATCTGACGGCGAAGCGACAGTAGGAAAAATGAAGGGCCGCCCGAAAGGCGGCCCTTTTTTTGGGGTATTTATGAAACGGTGAAAACCGTCAGGCGGGACGCCTGATCAGCCGACCAGTTCCAGACCCGAGAAGAAGAAGGCGATCTCACGCGCTGCCGCTTCGGGGCTGTCCGAACCGTGGACCGAGTTTTCGCCGACCGACAGGGCGAATTCCTTGCGGATGGTGCCTTCATCGGCATTGGCCGGGTTGGTCGCGCCCATCACTTCGCGGTTCTTCAGGATGGCGCCTTCGCCTTCCAGAACTTGAACGACGACCGGTTCCGAGATCATGAACTCGGTCAGTTCGCCGAAGAAGGGGCGTTCTTTGTGCTCGGCATAGAACTGGCCGGCTTGCGCCAGGGTCAGCTGGATGCGCTTTTGCGCGACGATGCGCAGGCCCGCATCTTCGAACTTCGCGTTGATCTTGCCGGTCAGGTTGCGCTTGGTGGCGTCGGGCTTGATGATCGAAAGGGTGCGTTCGGTCGCCATGTCGGATGTCCTTTTGGTTTTGGGGGCCGATTGGCCCTGAAATCCGCGCCCGGTTATCACGCGCGCCGCGCATTGAAAAGGCGCTGCGGCATTGACGCCCGGCGCGCCTTGCGCCATGCCGGACGCCATGCTGCGCATCGATGACATATCCTATTCCATTGCCGGTCGGCCGCTGTTCGAGCAGGCCTCAGCAACCATTCCCGGCGGCCACAAGGTCGGCCTTGTCGGCCCGAACGGGGCAGGCAAGACGACGTTGTTCCGCCTGATCCGGGGCGAATTGACGCTGGACGGGGGGACGATCACCCTGCCGCCGCGCGCCCGCATCGGCGGCGTCGCCCAAGAGGCGCCCGGAACCGCGACCAGCGTGCTGGACACCGTTCTGGCTGCCGATACCGAACGGGCCGGCCTGCTGGCCGAGGCCGAGCACGCGACCGATCCCACCCGCATCGCCGAGATCCAGACCCGGCTGGCCGATATCGACGCCTGGTCGGCCGAAGCCCGCGCGGCGACGATCCTGCGCGGATTGGGCTTCTCGACCGAGGACCAGGCCAGACCGACCAGCGACTATTCCGGCGGCTGGCGGATGCGCGTTGCGCTGGCCGGGGTTCTGTTCTCGCAACCGGATCTGCTGCTGCTCGACGAACCGACGAACTATCTGGACCTTGAAGGCGCGCTGTGGCTGGAAAGCTATCTCCAGCGCTATCCGCATACCGTCATCGTCATCAGCCACGACCGCGACCTGCTGAACCGGGCCGTCGGCCACATCCTGCATGTCGAAGCCCGCAAGCTGACGCTTTACACCGGGGGATATGACACCTTCGCGCGGACCCGTGCCGAGAAACGCGCCCTGCAGGCCGCCGAGGCCAAGAAGCAGGATGCTCGCCGCGCCCATCTGCAAAGCTTTGTCGACCGCTTCCGCGCCAAGGCCAGCAAGGCCGTGCAGGCGCAGGCACGCATCAAGATGCTGGCCAAGATGGAGCCGATCACCGCCCCGGAAGAGGCGAAGTTTCACCGCTTCACCTTCCCCCAGCCGGACCAGCTTTCGCCGCCCATCGTTTCTCTGGACGGGCTGTCCGTTGGTTATGACGGCCGCGCGGTCCTGAAGAAGCTGGATCTGCGCATCGACCAGGACGACCGCATTGCCCTGCTGGGCCGCAATGGCCAGGGCAAATCCACCTTGTCGAAGCTGCTGGCCGGCCGGCTTGAGCCCATGGAAGGCCGCATCGCCCGTTCGGGCAAGCTGCGGATCGGCTATTTCGCACAGCACCAGGTCGACGAACTGGAACTGGACGACACGCCGCTGGATCATGTCCGCAGGCTGCGTCCCGATGAAGCACCGCCACGGCTCCGCGCCAGGCTGGCCGGATTCGGGCTGATGGAGGCGCAGGCCCAGACCAAAGTGGGCCAGTTGTCAGGCGGCCAGAAGGCGCGCCTTTCCCTGCTGCTTGCGACGATCGACGCACCGCACCTGCTGATCCTGGACGAACCGACCAACCACCTGGATATCGAAAGCCGTGAGGCGCTGACCGAGGCGCTGAACGACTATACCGGGGCGGTGGTGCTGGTCAGTCACGACATGCACTTGCTGAACCTGGTTGCGGATCGTCTGTGGCTGGTCGATCAGGGTGGCGTGTCTGCCTGGCAGGGCGATCTTGACGATTACCGGCGGATGCTGCTGTCGGGCGACGACAAGGCCGAGATCCGTGCCGAGGGGAAGACGGTGCAGAAGCGCCCCTCGCGCGACCGGATTCTGGAATTGCGGGCCGAGGCACGCAAGGCTGAGGAACGGATCGAGAAGCTGAGCGCGATGCTGGAAAAGCTGGACGCCATCATGGCCGATCCATCGACCTATGACGACGCGCTGAAGGTCGAGCAATTCGGCCGGAAGCATGCCGAGGCGAGTGAGGCGATGCTGCGCGCCGAGGGCTTGTGGATGAAGGCGCTTGAGCGGCTGGAAGAGGCCGAGCGGACCTGAATGCAACACTCGGGAATTATGCGGGCGCTCCGCATGTTCCCGGGTTGAGATTTGGGGCAGAATCGTCAATAGCTTGCGACCAACCACCCCTCCCCCGGATGCCCCGATGCGCTGCCTGTTCGCCATTGCCCTTCTGTCGACCTCGGCTTTGGCCATGCCCGCGCATGCGCAGTGGATCAACAACATCAGCGAAGCCTCTTTCGACGTCGGCGCCGGTATCAGCTATGGCCCCGGCTATTTCGGTGACGACGACGTCGAGCTGGGCCCTTGGGGCACCATGCGCAACCTGACGCTTGGGACCGAAGACGGTGAGGAAAAGCAGGGCTTCGCGCTGATCCCCTCATTCGGCTATATCGGCGACCGCAAGGCGGACGACCACGAAGAGCTGCGCGGACTGGACGACATCGACTGGACGGGCGAAGTCGGCTTGCGCGTGAACTATGTCGCGGGCGATTCGACCAGCTATGCCGCCGCGCGCGTGGGGATCGGCGGGCATGATGGCCTAGTGGGCGAGATCGGGACGAAATACCGCTTCATCATCAACGACAAGCTGACGCTGTGGACTACGGCGGAACTGCAGCTTGGCGATGACAGCTTCACCGACACCTATTTCGGCGTCACCGAAGATGAATCGGTGGCCAGCGGATTGCGCAGCTATGACCCCTCGGGCGGGATCTATGCGGCCAATGTCGCGCTGGAAGCGCGCTACAGCCTGACGCCCAAGACATCGATTCTGGGCAAGATCACCTATGGTCGGCTGCTTTACGATGCAGGCGACAGCCCCGTCGTCCAGGACCGCAACCAGCCCGAGATCAACCTGGGCATCGCGCGACGGTTGAACTTCCGCTTCTGATCACGTCCCGCTTGCGCACTGGACCCCGGCGGCCCCGAGTCCTATATACTTCGTAAGCATCGACAGGACGTGCCGCATGACGACCGAAAATCTTAAGGAAGGCGACCCGCTGATCGCCGCTTCCACAACAGAACATCCGCTTTACGACAGCGTGGTCGAGGCCTGCAAGACGGTTTACGACCCGGAAATTCCGGTCAATATCTTTGACCTGGGGCTGATCTATACCATCGACATCAATGCCGAGAACGTGGTCCGCATCATCATGACGCTGACCGCACCGGGCTGCCCCGTCGCGGGCGAGATGCCCGGCTGGGTTGCCGACGCGGTCGAACCGTTGCCGGGGGTCAAGCAGGTCGACGTCGAAATGACGTTTCAACCGCAATGGGGTATGGACATGATGTCCGATGAAGCCCGGCTGGAGCTTGGCTTCATTTGACGGCGCGTGAGGACATGCTGGCCGGCCGTCCCTACGAGCCCGGCGACGGTGAACTGGTCGCCTTGCGCAAGACCGCCCAGGGTTTGATGCGCGACTACAACGCCACGATAGTCGGCGACAAGACCCGCGCCCGGACCTTGACGCAGCTTCTGGGAACCTGGAACGGCACGGTCATCCGCGTCCCCTTTCAGGTCGATTACGGCAGGCACATCCATTTCGGCCCCGATTGCTTCGTCAATTATGGCTGCGTCTTCTTGGATGTGTGCGAGATCCGCATCGGCGCGCGCTGCCAGATCGGGCCGCATGTGAAGTTCCTGACCCCGGATCATCCGCGCGATGCGGCAAGCCGCGCCAAGGGTATCGAATATGGCCGCCCGATCTTGGTCGGGGACGACGTCTGGATCGGCGGTGGGGCGATCATCTTGCCGGGCGTGACCATCGGGGATGGCGCGATCGTCGGGGCAGGCTCCGTCGTGACACGCGATGTCCCGGCTGGGGCGACCGTCGCGGGAAACCCCGCGCGCCAGATTTCGGCCGATTAACGCAAGACCTGCTCGGCGCCCCCACGAATGCAGTGAAGGGCGCCCTGCATCACCGGCAGGTCGGCGATCCGCTCCATTGCCGTGCCCATCGCTAGCTGCCGGATCATCCGCAGGGTGATCCCGTGGGTCACGATGACGGATGGCCCCGACAACTCGCTGAGGAAGTCCAGAACCCGCGCCTTCAACGCGGCGAAATCCTCGCCCCCCGGTGATCGGTCGTACCAGGCCAGGGGATGACCGTGAAAGATCGCGGGATGCGCAGCGCGCAGATCAGCTTCGCGTTCGCCGGTAAAATTCCCGACATCAATTTCAAGCAGGCGTTCGTCCTTGCGGAAGTCGCGCCCCGCCAGCGCGATATGGGCCGTCTGCAAGGCGCGTCCGGCAGTGCTGGAAAAGCAGGCGAGGTCATTAGGCAGATCCGCGACCATCTCGGCCTGCCGCCGCGCCTGCGCGATCCCCAATGCAGTCAGGGGCGAATCGAGCCGGCCCTGCAGGCGGCTTTGGACATTCCATTCGGTCTGTCCGTGCCGCAGCAGGTACAGGTCGGGCCAGACGCTCAGGGCCATTTGGCCAGCGGTGGCAGGCTCATCAGCACGGCCTCGGGGTCATGGCCGGTCGCAAGGCCGAATTTCGTGCCCCGGTCATAGACGAGATTATATTCTGCATAGAGGCCCCGATGGATAAGCTGCGCGTCCCGCGCCTTGGCGTCCCATGGCTGGGCCATGCGCCGTTCCGCCAGCGGCAGAAAGGCAGGAAGGAACGCCTCGCCCACCGCACGGGTAAAGGCGAAATCCGCGGCCCAGTCGCCGCTGTTCAGGTCGTCATAGAAGATGCCGCCGACGCCGCGCGCGCGACCGCGATGCGGAATGAAGAAATACTCGTCCGCCCAAGCCTTGAAACGGGCATAGTAATCGCAGTCGTGCGGCGCGCAGGCCAGACGCAAGGTGTCGTGGAAATGTGCTGTGTCTTCAGCATATTCAAGGCAAGGGTTCAGGTCGGTTCCACCTCCGAACCACCATGCGCCGGGGGTCCAGAACATGCGCGTGTTCATGTGGACCGCAGGCGCATGCGGGTTCTGCATATGCGCGACAAGGCTGATGCCCGAGGCCCAGAAGCGCGGGTCGCGGTCGATCCCCGGCACCCCGCGATCGGCCATGGCAGCCCGCGCCGCAGGGGCAAGGGTGCCATGAACGGCCGACCAGTTCACGCCGACCTTCTCGAAAACCCGGCCGCCCCGCATCACGGACATCAGCCCACCACCGCCATCCTCGCCGCGGCGGGTCTCTCGCACGTCAAAGCGCCCCGCGGGCGCGTCGCCGGGGCCCGCATCCTCCAACGTCTCGAAAGCGGCGACGATGCGGTCGCGCAATTCCCTGAACCACGCCGCTGCCTGTCCACGCTCTGCCTGCATTTCCATGCGCCGTTCCCCTGCATTCGTGAATTGCCGGAAATCGCCTCCGGCCATATGCTTGCAATGAACAACTAGAGATACCGCCGATGCCCCGCAATATCGCGCTTGGCCTTTTGCCCGTCCTGATTGTCGCAGCCTGCGGAACCCCGCAGGAACGCTGCATCGGGCGCAATACCGGCGAGTATCGGGCCGTTTCAAGCCTGCTGGCCGAGGTCGAGGGCAACCTGGCCCGCGGCTATGCCTGGGAAGAGCGGCAGACGGTGCGCACCGAATGGGATCAGTGCGCCTATCGCTACGCCGCAGACGGTGCGTGGATGGTCGGGTATCGCCCCTGCCTTCGCGACGTGGTCGATACCGAACGCTATCGTGTGCCGATCGATCCGGCTGCGGAAACGCGCAAGCGGGACAACCTGCAGGCGCGAAAGCAGGCACTGACGCCCTCGGCCCGGCAAGCGGTCGAGGCTTGCAAGGCTGCCTATCCCGAAACCAAGTAGCCCTAGAAGACACCCGGCGCGAAGGGATCACCCAGACTGCGCCCGCCATCGACGCGAATGATCTGCCCGGTGATGAAAGCCGCGCCCTCGCTTGCCAGGAACTGCACGGTGTCGCCCAGCTCGTCCGGTCCGGCGATGCGCCCCAATGGGGTCGCGGCGACAAGCTGGTCGCGCAGGTTCGGATCCTCGCGCAGGTTCATCTGGACATGGTTCGACAGGATCGAGCCGAATGCCACCCCGTTCACCCGGATCCGCTTTGGTGCAAGCGCCATTGCCAGCGAACGCGTGGCCTGGGCCTGCGCCGCGCTGGCGATGGAATAGGCCAGCATCTGCGGCTGCGGACGGTCCGCGGCAAGCGAGGCGATGTTGACGATGGCGCCGTTCTGCAGCGCGTCTTCCTGCCCATCCTCGTCCGCTTGCGTCACCATCCGCTTCGCGACCATCTGCGACAGCTTCAGCCCCGAGATCATGTTCTCGCGCATCATGTCGCCCAGCAGTTCGTCACTTACCGTCAGGGGATCGCAGGCCTGCACGGCCCGATGGGCGTTCACCAGAATGTCAATGCGGTCAAAGGCGTCGATCGTGGCCGAAACCAGGTTCGCCAACGTCAGCTTTTGTCCCAGATCACCGGCGAAGGACCGGATCGGGCCGTCGCCTTGCGCGCTGTCGCCCAGTTCAGCATCCAGCGCGGATTCGTCGCTGTCCGCAAACATGACCCTGGCGCCCGCCTTTTCGAAATGGCGCGCGATCGCAAGCCCGATGCCGCGCCCGGCCCCGGTAACGATGGCCGTCTTGCCCTGAATGGACAGGCTCATCTTCTGCGTCCTCTCGGAATGGATCCCCGCGCGCCCGCGCGCTTCGCACCGGTCGCGGTCAGGATCTTGAAGCGACTGTCACCGCCCAGTTCTGCCACGTCGCCAAAGACTTCGCGCAAGGTCTGCTCATAGGGAAGATGGCGGTTCGCCACCATCCACAGCCGCCCGGCACCTGTCAGCAGAGAAGCTGCCGCGCGGATGAAACCGGCGCCCAGCTTGGGGTCGGCCGCCCGACCTTCGTGGAAGGGCGGGTTCATGACTACGCCGTTCACGGGCTCGGACAGGCGGAAGTCCAGCGCGTTCGCCCAGTGGAAATGCGCGCGGGGATCGGAGACGTTGCGGCGCGCGCAGTCCAGCGCGACGGCATCGGCTTCGACCAGATGCAGGACCTCGACCCCCGGCCGGGTCAGAACCTGGGCTGAAAGCCAGCCCCAACCCGCGCCCAGATCAACCATCCGGGTCGGCAGTTTTTCCGGCAGATGGGCGGCCAGCGCCTGCGAAGCCGGGTCCGGCCCATCGGCAGAAAAGACGCCCGGCCGGGTAACAAAGCCCGGAGCGGCCTCGTGGTCCCGGGCGGCCCAGTCCTCGGGCAGCCAGCCGGGTGCGGGCAGTTCCATCCGGAATATCTTGCCATGCGCGCGCGACTGGACCTCGTCCACCGGCGCAAGGCCGCGCAATTCCTTCAGCACGGAATCGATCCCGTCGGTCTTTTGGCCGTCGATCCACAGCGAAGCTCCGGGCGGCAGATGCTCTGCGGCCGTCGCGATCCGGGCCCGCGCCTCGGCGCGCGCGCGGGGCAGAAAGACGATACCGGCGTCGAAATCGCCCTCGGCCTCGGTCACGGACTGAAAGCCCTGAACCTTCAGCGCGGCCACGTCGGGGAACATGCGCTGAACGATCTGCGTGCGCGCGGGATCAAAATGGACCAGGTCGCTGTCCGCGCCTGCTCCGATCAACAAAATGCGGCCTTCGGGCGGTGTCCCGCCGAAAACCAGCTCCAATCGGGAACTAGCCACTTGCTACTCTTTTTCCATGGTGCATTGCAGCGGATGCTGCTGGCGACGCGCAAGTTCCATCACTTGCGCGACCTTCGTTTCCGCAATCTCGTGCGAGAACACGCCAACGACCGCGATGCCCTTGCGGTGCACGGTCAGCATGATCTCGATGGATTGCGCGCGGGTCATGTTGAACAGGCGCTCCAGCACGTGAACGACGAACTCCATCGGCGTGAAGTCGTCGTTGAGCAGCAGCACCTTGTACATGGGCGGCCGCTTGGTGCGCGGCTTTGTCTTGACCGCGAGATCGACATCCTCGCGGTCATCTGGCCGGTTGGTCATGAGCGGATCTGTCACGTCCTGCAATGGGATGGGTTGATGTCAGGCATCGAATATAGGATTTTTCGCGCCCGATGTAAGCCCCGCATCGCGACGCTCGCGCGGGGCGTGGCAAAGCCCCGCCTTTGCTCGCCGAATGGAAGAAAACTTACGGTTTTCGAAACCGGCTTTGCGTGATATTGTCCAATTATTAATGAAGGGTCCGCACCTTGAACGGACCCTCAGTGGCAGAAGAGACCGGGACAGTGAGCAGAATCACCCAAAACGTCCGCCTCGGACTAATGATCCTATTTGCGTGGGCGCTGCCGATGGCTGTCGCCGCGGCGCCTTTTGCCGCTTTCGTCATGGATGCGCGAACGGGCAAGGAAATCTATTCCCAGAACGCCGACACCAGGCTTCACCCCGCATCGCTGACGAAGATGATGACGCTTTACCTGGCGTTCAACGCCATTGAGCGTGGTCAGGTGCGGCTGGACAGCAAGTTCCTGGTATCAAGCCACGCGGCCTCGCAGCCGCCGTCGCGCCTGGGGCTGAAAGCAGGTCAAAGGATCGAGCTGCGCTATCTGATCCGCGCCGCGGCGGTGAAATCGGCGAACGACGCCGCCACCACCATCGGCGAGGGGCTGGGCGGTTCGGAACAGCAATTCGCGGCCCAGATGAACGCAATGGCAAAGGCGCTGGGAATGCGGAACACGCATTTCGTGAACGCGAACGGGCTGACCACCGAAGGGCACTATTCCACCGCCCGCGACCTGTCCACGCTGGGCCGCCGCCTGTTCTATGATTTCCCGCAATATTACTCGATCTTCTCGCGCCGCTCGGCGGATGCGGGGATTGCGAAAGTGTCCAGCACCAACAAGAGGTTCCTGGACAGCTATGAGGGCGCGGACGGGATCAAGACCGGCTACACCCGGGCCGCAGGCTTCAACCTGACGGCTTCGGCCAAGCGGGGCTCCAAGCGTATCATCGCGACCGTGATGGGCGGCAACTCGACCGCGCATCGCAACCAGGTCATGGCGCAGCTTCTGGATGCGGGCTTCGGCAGCGCGTCAAGCACGGCGCGCGAGGCACGCCCCGCACCGCCCGAGATGCTGATGGTCAAGAAAGAGGTAACGCGGCGCGTTCAGGTCGCGCGTGTCGAGCCGGCCGCGCCAGTTCCTGCGGCTGCCAATTCGGCCGCTGTCCCGCAACTCTCTTCGTCTGACAGGCCAGCGGCGCGCGCTTCGACAGCGGGAATCGTGACCCCGGCGGCAATTGCGGCGGCGGTGTCCCGCGCCCGTGAAGCCTCGGCCTCGGACGGGTCACGGCCACATCGCAAGCCGGGTGCGCCGGTCGCCACGGCCTCGACCAAGGGTGATCAGGACATGGTCGCCACTTCGCCGCGCCCCAGCAGCCGCCCCGAAGGGGATGCGCCCACCGACGCCGCCCTGCCCGCGCAAAGGCCGGTTCCGGCGCCGCGCCGCGATGAAAGGGCCAGTCTGGATGCACCCAAGGCCGCTTCGCTTTTCGTCCTGAGCGCGGTCGCCCCTGCGGCCGCGACCGAAGACGACGCGGCGGACGTGGCCGCCCCGACGATGGCGCTGACCGCCTCTGCCGCCCCTGCCCCGCGGGGCGACGCAATCATCCTTGCCTCGCTGGATCCCGTTGACACCACGGATGACGAACCCGCACAGGTCATCAGCCGCGATACATCTGGCAAGGGCTTTGGCGTGACGCTTGGGCTTTTCCGCTCGCAAGCTGAGGCGCAACAGCTTCTGGTACGTGCCGCCTTGCAGGAGAGCCATGCCCTGGGCAACGCGTCCAGCGAAGTCACGACCACCAAGCGCGGATATGAGGCGAACTTCGTCGGCATGTCGCGTGACATGGCCGAACTGGCCTGCGGTCGACTGATGGCTCGCCAGCAAAGCTGCAACGTCATCCCGCGCTGAGGTTTCGGAAATTTCAGGATTGGGCCGCCGGTGATCCGCGCGGCCCTTTTTCATGCCAGCACGCTGCTCTGGTCTGCCCGGTCTTGCGCCATCTGTTGCAACCCAGCCCGGCCCTTTCGCGTTGATGAAACGGATGCAGGGGTCGGAACGACAAGGCGATTTATAGAAGCGGGCCGAAGAGTTACACTTTGACATGCATCAATCCGGGCCAAGGCCCGGCGCGCTAAGATCGGATCGGGGGTGGCCCATCCAGACCGGGCGAACCACCTCTGCCACAGGCAACCGCGGATCGCGGCGAAAGGAGAGGTTCATGGCATATAAATCCATCCTGACCGTGCTGACCGATGAACGGCAGCACAAGCAACTCGAATCGGCCATCGCCATGACCAGACGCGAGGAGGGGCATCTGGATGTCTTCTGTCTTGGCGTCGACCACACCCAAAGCGGGTATTACTATGCCGGGGCCTCAGCCTATGTCTTCCAGGAATCGATCGACAAGGCCATCGCCGCCGCGGGCGAGCTTGAGGACAAGATCCGCGATCGCCTGAAGGCCGAGGATATTCGCTGGGGTGTGGAATCCGCCGTGGCTCAGATCGGTGGATTGTCGACATTGGTCGGGATGCGCGCGCGCTATGCCGACCTGGTGGTGCTGAGCCGTCCCTATTGCGAGGGCGCGACCCAGGACGCCGAGGCGATCACCGAAGCTGCGCTGTTCGAAGGCTCGGCCCCTGTCCTGATCGTGCCCGAAACACTGACCGAGCCCTTCGGCAAGAAAGTCCTGATCGCCTGGAACCAGTCAAGCGAAGCGCTGGTGGCGGTCCGTCGCGCCCTGCCGCTGCTGCAAGCCGCGGAATCGGTCGAGATCACGGTGGTCGATCCTTCTCCGCACGGGCCCGAGCGGTCCGAACCGGGCGCCGCCCTTTGCAAGATGCTGACCCGCCACGGGGTCAAGGCCGAAATCGCGGTCCTCGCCCGAACATTGCCCTTGGTCAGCGAGATCCTCAGCCGCCGCGCGACCGAGATCGGGGCTGACATGGTCGTGATGGGCGCCTATGGGCATTCGCGCTTCCGCCAGGCGATTCTGGGCGGCGCGACCCGCAGCATGCTGGAAAAGGCCAAGGTGCCGGTGCTGATGGCGCGCTAGGCCGCCGCACTTTCCGCGACGAGGGCGGCAAAGGACGGGACGGTCACGCGCCGCTTCCCGTCCAGCACGATCACCTTGTCAGCCTTCAGCGCAGCCAGTTGTCGGCTGACGGTTTCCAGGGTCAGGCCCAAATGGTCTGCGATCGCCTCCCGGGTCATGGGCAATTCGATCGCGATGCGATCCGTGGGAATCTGACCGATCATCGCCGATTCGCGCCGGGCCAACAGCACCAGAAGCGAGGCGATCCTTTCGCGCGCGGATTTGCGCCCCAGAAGCAGCATCCAGTCCCGCGCCACGTCCAATTCGTCCAGCGTCATCTCCAACAGGCGGTTGGCAAGGGCAGGCATCTTGGTCAGAAGCTGTTCGAACTGCGGACGGCGGAAACAACACAATGTCATGTCCGTCGCAGCAACAACCGTATAGGGGGCAATCGCCCGGCCGGGCCGCCCAAGGAAGTCGCCCGTCAGCAGCAATCCGACCATCTGGCGGCGGCCATCCTCAAGCTCGCGGCCAAGTTCCGCGACGCCCGAAACGACCGAGGCGACGAAATCCATTTCCTCTCCAGCCCAGACAACCACCTGCCCGGCAGTAAAACTGCGCCGGAACTTCAGGCCTTCCAGCACGACAAGTTGGTCAGGCGGGGATCCCGCGCAAACCGCGTGCGGGCGAATAGGACAGGTATCGCAGGCTTGCTGCGAATGGGGCGCTACGTTCAGGGCCATTTTTGATCTGGATCAAGGAAATTGGGGAAGTCCCCTGCAAGATAGGAAGATGGAACAGCAATCGCAACTCGAACGCATGGGACTCTTTGACGCGCGGGTCCCGCGCTACACGAGCTATCCGACCGCCGTGCAATTCTCGCCCAAGGTGGACGAGTCGCGTTATCGCGAGTGGCTCGCCGAAATTCCCGAAGGCGCGTCCATCTCGCTTTACCTGCATGTCCCGTTTTGCCGCAGGCTGTGCTGGTTCTGCGCCTGCCGGACGCAGGGCACCCAGTCCGAGGATCCTGTGCGTGCCTATGCCGAGGATCTGCTGGCAGAACTGGCGCTGCTGCGCGATGCCCTGCCCCGCGGGATCCGCCTTTCCCGGCTGCATTGGGGGGGCGGAACCCCGACGCTGATGCCGGCCGATACCATGCGCCGCGTCGCGGATGCGGTCCTGACCGCATTTCCGCTGGATCAGGGCGCCGAATTTTCGGTCGAGATCGATCCGAACGAGATAGACGAATCGCGGATGCAGGCCTTGGCGCAGGCCGGACTGACCCGCGCCTCGATCGGGGTGCAGGACTTCGACCCGCAGATCCAGAAGGTCATCGGCCGCGATCAAAGCTTTGCGGTCACGCGTCGCGCCATTGACATGATCCGCGCCACAGACATCGACAGCGTCAATGCCGATATCCTGTTCGGACTGCCGCATCAGGACCAGACCCGGATCGCGAACACGGTGAACCGGCTGCTGGAGCTTTCCCCCGACCGGATCGCGCTTTACGGCTATGCCCATGTGCCGTGGATGGCCAAGCGTCAAGTGATGATCCCGACCGAATCCCTGCCCGACCCGCACGAACGCCTGCACCTGTTCGAGGTCGCGCGCGAGATTCTGCTATCGCAGGGCTATGACGAAATAGGTATCGACCATTTTGCCCGACCCGGCGACGGGCTTGCCCGCGCGCAGCGTGCGGGGCACCTTCGGCGGAACTTCCAGGGCTATACGGACGACGGCGGCGAAATCCTGATCGGTATGGGTGCCTCGGCAATCTCGCGCCTGCCCCAAGGTTATGCGCAAAACGCGCCCGCGACCCCGGCCTATGTTTCGGCAATCCGCGACAGTCGTTTTTCGATCTCACGCGGTCACGAATTTTCGGCCGAGGACAAGTGGCGCGCCCGGATGATCGAGGCGCTGATGTGCGATTTCGCCATTTCGTCCGAAGAATTCGCGACCGGCCACGGCCTTGGACCCGAGACACTGGCCGCGCTGTTCGGCGAAGTCTCGCACCGCTTCGGCGACCTTGTCAGCACGGATGAAGGCGGCTTGCGCATTCTTCCAGAAGGACGCCCCCTGACCCGCATGGTCGCACAGATGTTCGATGCCTACGCCATGTCACCCGCAGGGCATTCCACCGCGATCTGACCGTTGACGGAGCCCGCTTAGGCACCGTCGCTTATGCGCGGGCCCCCGCCTTCGGCGAAGGGCGCCCGCCCGCATTTCAGTGGGCCTCGGCCCAGTTCGCGCCCTGTCCGGCATCCACCACCAGTGGCACGTCCAGCCGGATGGCAGGCTCGGCCGCCGATTCCATGACCTGCCGCGCGGCGTCGATCAGGGCATCGACCGCAGTTTCCTCGACCTCGAAGACCAGTTCGTCATGAACCTGCAGCAGCATCTTTGCGGGCAGGTCGCGAATGGCCTCTGGCATCCGGATCATGGCGCGGCGGATGATGTCGGCCGCAGCGCCCTGAATCGGCGCGTTGATCGCAGCGCGGCGCGCTCCTCCGGCGGCGGGGCCGTTCTGGTTGATGCCCGGCGTGTTGATGCGCCGCCCGAACAGGGTGCGAACATAGCCGTCCTGCTTCGCCTCGGCCACGGTGCGGTCCATATAGGCCCGGATTTCGGGGAAACGCTCGAAATAGGTGTCGATGAAGCTTTGCGCCTCGGCCCGGGGGATGCGCAGGTTGCGCGCCAAACCGAAGCCCGAAATGCCATAGATCACGCCAAAGTTGATGGCCTTTGCACGGCGGCGGATCATCGGGTCCATGCCTTCGACCGCGACGCCGAACATCTGGCTGGCGGTCATGGCGTGAATGTCGATCCCGTCGTGGAACGCCTGCTTCAACGCGGGAATGCTGGCCACATGGGCAAGGATGCGGAGTTCAATCTGGCTGTAGTCGAGGCTGACGATCCGCATTCCCGGCCCCGCGACAAAGGCTTCGCGGATGCGCCGACCTTCATCCGTGCGGACGGGGATATTCTGAAGGTTCGGATCGGTCGAGGCAAGACGCCCGGTCTGTGCCCCCGCGATGGAATACGAGGTGTGGACGCGGCCGGTGTCCGGGTTCACATGCAGCGGCAGGGCGTCCGTATAGGTCGATTTCAGCTTCGAGATCGCGCGCCAGTCCAGCACCCGCGCGGGCAGGTCATTGCCCTCGGCCGCAAGATCCTCAAGGACCTCCGCGCTGGTCGAATAGGCACCTGTCTTGCCTTGCTTACCCCCGGCAAGGCCCATGCGGTCAAACAGGATCTCGCCCAGTTGCTTCGGGCTTCCGATGTTGAAGCGCCCGCCGGCCAGGCCGTGAATTTCGTCCTCAAGCTGGGCCATCTTCTGCGCAAAGGCGGCGGACATGCGCCGAAGGTGGTCGGCGTCGATGCGGATACCGGTGGTCTCCATACCGGCCAGCACGCCGACCATTGGCCGTTCGAGCAGTTCGTAGGCGGTCGCAACCTTGCTGCGCGACAGTTCAGGGCGCAGGCGATGCCACAACCGCCAGGTCACCTCGGCATCCTCGGCGGCATATTCACTGGCCTTGTCGACCGGCACCTGCGCGAAGCCGATCTGCGACTTGCCGCTGCCGATCAGGTCCTTGATGGGAATGCATTTATGGCCCAGGTAACGCTCGGCCAGTTCATCCATGCCGTGGTTGTGGGTTCCGGCGTTCAGCGCATAGGACATCAGCATGGTGTCGTCGATCGGCGCCATGTGAACACCCAGCCGGGCCAGGATCTTGTAGTCGTACTTGATGTTCTGGCCGATCTTCAGGACGGCGTCGTCCTCCAGCACGGGCTTCAGCAAAGCCAACGCGCGTTCGAGCGGCATCTGTCCCTCGGCCAGAACCGGACCGCCGAACAGGTCGCCCGCCATGCCTTCGCTGACATGCGCCAGCGGGATATAGGCGGCACGGCCCGGACCAGTAGAAAGCGAGATCCCGACAAGGTCGGCGCGCATCTCGTCAAGCCCGGTGGTTTCCGTGTCGATGGCGAGTACGCCCTTTTCGGCGATCTCGGCCACCCAGGCGATCAAAGCCGCCTCGTCCCGGATGGTTTCGTAGCGGCTGCGGTCGATGGGTGGCAGTTCCGCCACCGCAGCGGCAAGGACCGGCTGGTCCGATACCACCGGCGCCTCAGCCCCGAAGCGCTCGGCCACGCGGGTGGTCAAGGTCCGGAACTCCATCCGGGTCAGGAATTCCAGCAACGCATCGGGATCGGGGGCGCGCATCGTCAGGCTGTCCAGCCCGAAATCCAGATCCATCCGGCAATCAAGTTCGACCAACCGCTTCGAAATGCGGATCAGATCGGCATTGTCGATCAGGGTCTGGCGGCGCTTGGGTTGCTTGATTTCCCCCGCACGCGCCAAAAGCGTCTCAAGATCACCAAACTCCTCGATCAGTTGGGCGGCGGTCTTGATCCCGATCCCCGGAGCGCCCGGCACGTTATCGACGGAATCCCCGGCCAGGGCCTGAACATCGATCACCCGATCCGGCGCGACGCCGAACTTCTCGCGGACCTCGTCGGGCCCGATTGGCTTGTTCTTGATCGGGTCCATCATCTCGACCCCGTTGCCGACAAGCTGCATCAGATCCTTGTCCGAGCTGATGATCGTCACCCGCCCGCCAGCATCGCGCGCCTGACAGGCCAGCGAAGCCATGATGTCATCAGCCTCGAATCCCTCGGTCTCGATGCAGGCGATATTGAAGGCGCGCGTCGCCTCTCGGGTCAGGGGGAACTGCGGGCGCAGGTCCTGGGGCGGCTCGGGCCGGTTGGCCTTGTAGAGCGGATAGATCTCGTTGCGGAAGGTTTTCGAGGAATGGTCGAACACCACCGCGACATGGGTCGGCTCATTGGGGCCCGAGCCGTCCTGGATGTATTTCCAGAGCATGTTGCAAAAGCCCGCCACCGCGCCGATGGGCAGCCCGTCGGAACGGCGGGTCAGCGGCGGCAGGGCATGATAGGCCCGGAAGATAAAGGCGGACCCATCGATCAGGTGCAGATGGTGGCCCTTGCCGAAAGTCTCAGTCATCTATGCCCCCGTCATGCATCAATCTGTGCCTTCTTCTGCCACGAAGGCGGGCGGGGGCCAAGACCATGCGACCCATAGAAGCACGCAGGCAGCAGCGCACAATGAGAACAGGGCCGAAGCCCTTACAGGAACTTCGGCCTTTCTATCGAAACCGGTGCCGGAATTCGCGCGCGCTTCAGTGGTCGTCGTGCGCGTGGTCGCGGTCGACCACGAAGCGCTTGTCGCAATATCCGCATTCGACCCAGCCGAGATCCTGCGGAATGGCCAGCCAGACCCGCGGATGCCCCAGCCCGCGCGCTTCATCACCATCGCAGGCCACCTTCCAAGCGGTGACGGTCTGGATTTCGGGGGCCGGAACAGTCATGGCGTTTCCTTGAGCTCTGACGACAAACGGGGTTAAACCGCTCGCATCATAAAGATGGGAATGATGCGATGCCAGCCCCCCAAGACCGCATTGACGCCGCGAATGCAATCGAAATCAGAGGTCTGACCAAGACCTACGCGGCCTCGGGCGGCGCCGCGCCCAAGCAGGCGCTGAAGGGGTTGGACCTTTCCATTCCTGCTGGCTCGATCTTCGGTCTGCTGGGTCCGAACGGGGCGGGCAAGTCCACCACGATCAACATCCTGGCCGGGCTGGTCCGCAAGACCGCGGGCAGAGTATCTATCTGGGGCTTTGATCAGGACGTGAACCCGCGCCAGTCGCGCGCGGCGATCGGCGTCATGCCGCAGGAACTGAACATCGACCCTTTCCTTAGCCCGCGCGCCAGCCTTGAGGTTCAGGCCGGACTTTACGGGGTGCCCAAGCGCGAGCGCTGGACGGATGATCTGCTGGAGCTGGTCGGGCTGACCGAGCAGGCGGAAAGCTACTCCCGCCACCTTTCTGGCGGCATGAAGCGGCGGCTGCTGCTGGCCAAGGCACTGGTCCACCGCCCCCAGATCCTGGTCCTGGACGAGCCGACGGCGGGTGTCGACATCCAGCTGCGCGAAATGCTGTGGCGCAATGTCCGCCGCCTGAACGAACAAGGGATGACCATCATCCTGACGACCCATTACCTGGAGGAAGCCGAGGAGATGTGCGACCGCATCGCCATCATCGACCGCGGCGAATTGATCCTGTGCGACGATACCAGCGCGATTCTGGGAAGGGCGGATTCGAAGACGCTGGTGATCGACACGGGCGACGCCCGCGCCCTGCCCCAATTGCCCGAAGGCGTGCGGGCCGAGCGGCGGGCGGATGGACGGCTTGCACTCAGCTATGCGCCGTCGCGGCTGCCCGCCGATGCGATGATCGATGCCCTGCGCGCAGCGGGAATGCCGATCCGGGATGTCACGGTCGAGACCCCGGATCTTGAGGATGCCTTCGTCAGGCTGACCTCGCGCCCCTAGTCCAGATCAGTCGGGCTGGATCATCCGGCCGATATTGCGACCGCCCAGGATGTGCAGGTGGAAATGCGGCACCTCTTGCACGCCATGTGCGCCGGCATTGGTGATCGCCCGGAACCCCTGCCCGCTGTCCAGATCGACCCCCAGTTCGCGGGTCAGTCGCGCGACGGCGCGGTTGAAATCCAGAATCTCGGCGTCCGAGGCATTGGCAGCGAAATCGTCGTAGCTGACATAAGCGCCCTTCGGGATCACCAGAACATGCACCGGGGCCTGCGGGCGAATGTCGCGGAAGGCAAGCGTGTGCTCGGTTTCCAGAACGGTCTGGTTCGGGATCTCGCCGCGCAGGATACGGGCGAAGATGTTTGATTCGTCATAGGTCGGCATGCGGTCCCTCTGCCTTGTCAGTCGCTGAACAGATAGTTGGTCTTGGCCAGTCGTTCGGCCGTATCGGGCAGCACGTCAAGGAAGCGCGAGATCTGAACCGCGTTTTCTTCGTCGCTGCGCCAGGGCGCGATCGAATAGAAGCCGCTCAACGCAAGATCGCGAAGGCGCTCGGTCTCGTGCTCCAGATCCGCGCGGACGGTGGGCAGGAGCCGGTCGATGACGTCCGACGGCGTCCCCGAACCCGCCAGCCCCACCCGGTCGATATGACCGCGGACATAGGTGTCGTCGAATTCGGAATCGATCAGCAGCACGCGGGTATCCGCCTTGTCGTTCATCAAGTCCTGAATCAGGTGCATGGCCGAAGGGTCAAGGCAGATGACAAGACTGTTCGATTCGAACTGCTCGAAAAGCAGGCGCAGCAGGGCGCGCCGGTGCCGCTCGCGCTTGGCGATCGTCGTTTCGACCCCGCCCAGGTCCGGCAGATTCGCCTTGGTTTCGTTGAACAGATAGTCGACGGCCGGAATCTCGGTCACGTCCCGGATCGCATCGGTCAGGCGCTTGGCGACATGCCATTTCTTCGAAACGACCAGCCGCAGCGAGTTTTCGCGGCCAAGGCTGCCCTCGGTCTCCCAGAAGCGCGGGGCGAAGCGCCTGCCTATGCGCCCACGCCCGGTCAGAAACTTGAAAAGCCCCGTTGCCTCGTTCGAGATCGGGAAATGCACCCCGGTGGCCGCCCAAAGAGCGCCCAACCGTTCCCGCAGGCGCAGTGCCTCGGGACTGATCTTGCGGGCGAACAGATAGTTCTGACCCATCAGCAGATCGTAATGGTCGTTGTAGAAGGTGACCGGCATCCCATAATCCGTGAAGACCAGATAGGTCAGCGTCCTCGTCCTGATCTCCTTGCGGGGGACGACATGGGGCACGATGGTCTGGAAGAAGGTCTCATCCGGGATCCAGGTCGTGGAAAAGAACCGCATCACATCGGGGCGGCTGTCACAAAACTCCAACACACGCTCGACAGATTGGCGGCGCAGGCACCACCATTGCGATCCGATCATGACCTGAATATCGGCAGGAATGGGCCGCGTCAGCTTGAAGCGCTTCTGCATTTCATAGCTGGAATAAAAGCGTTTTGGCTGTGTGCGTTCGTTGAACCAGTGGCGATAGATCAGCCGCTCTTCGCGCATTCCCGTCTTGATCCAGTTCGATTTGAAGAAATCGAAGGACTCGATGTAGTCGCAATCTTCGGCATCAAGGAAGGCATGGGCATATTCCGCCGACTTGATCGGCATACAATCGCCGGACAGCATGTAGAAATGCGTTGCCAGCGGAAATGCGCCGACCGCCGCCCTGACCGCGTCCACGGTCGCAGCCACAAGCGACCACTCCCCCCAACCGCATTTGCGCCTGCGCCCTGTAAAAACAACGCCTGGATTATCCGCAAGGGCGGTGCGGATCTGGTCGAAATCCCGCTGGCTTGCCCGTGCGTCGAAGTGAATTGCCACATAGTCCCCAGAGGCCGTCAGACGCTTGGCCTGAGCAATAATTCCCTTGGGATCCTTGTGGCAGAGCAGAATGAAGGCAATCCGCGCCATTTATGTGACCAATCCATTCATCTGGGTCGAACGGTTCCACACCCGGTTGAATCTCGTCCGGTGATTTGCTTTCTGTGTCTAGCGATTTTGGCAAGGTCGGCAACCCGACCGCAGCCTCGAATAAGGAATGTGTGAATGGGCTTCCCCGGAACCTGGATGACGGAAAGCGAAAGCATGGTCTATCGCGTCGTCCCGAAATGCGCCTGCTCGTCTATCGGTCAGATCATGTTTTATTCGGATCATGGCCGCTACTTCGACGGTGATATCCATGATTCTACAAGCGGCCTTCACAAGTGGAACCAGGAAGGCAGCCAGAAGCCGATCGAGGACAGCGTCAAGGCGCACAAGTCGATGACCTTCACCTGCGTTAGAAACCCCTATGCCCGTGTTCTATCGTCGTTTTTCGACAAGATCGCGGGGATCCAGCGCAACGGCAAGCGCTATCGCGGGAATCTAGTGCCGCAGTTGATGCAGCGCTATGGCATCGATGTCGGCACCCCCGAGAACAACTTCGATTTCGACCAGATCGCAAGTTTCCGCCGCTTTTTGCTGTTCGCGCGGGACACCATCCGCTGGCGCCGCCCGATGGAGCCGGACATCCACTGGTCATCCATGTCGGGGCACATCGCGACCTTCATCGTGAACGGTGGCCGCTATGACCAGATCTTCTTTACCGAGAAGTTCAACGACGGCATGCAGAAGGTGCTGGACGCGGCCCCGACCAAGGTGCCGCTGGACCTGGCCGACGTGCCGAAGTTCAACGAATCCGAGGGGCACGGCCCCAAGCGCGCCCACAAGGTCAGCGAGTATTTCGACGACCTGTCCCGGCACCTTGTGTGGGAAGTCTACAAGAAGGACTTCCAGCTATTCAGATACGATTTCGACAATCCGGACAACAAGCTGCCGAAGGGCGAAGTCGATATCGACGAAGTCCACGCCAAGCTGGGCCGCTAAGCCCGCTGGACCGCGCCGCCCCCCATTACGGGCGGTCGCGGTGTCCATTGCCCCGGCCAACGTGCAACCGCATTCGGTCGGGCGATGGACTTGCCGCAGGGGCAATCCGGTTTATCCAAGATTTCCCTTGCGAAACGCGCGAACTTCGCTATTTTCGCGCGTTCATCCGACCGGCGGGGGATATCCCGGACCGTGGCCCCCGTGCGCGAGATCTCGTTTCGAGCCTTGCGGCTGACGCGTCATTGTCCTATGCCCCGCCCAGACCCGATATTAGAATCCGGGGTTGTCCTGTGACCGCCCCCCGAACCACTTGAGGTTGAGACATGGCCGTCCCTCAGAACCGAGTTACCCGCTCCCGCCGCAACATGCGTCGTTCGCATGACGCGCTGGTCGCAGGAAACCCGAACGAATGCACCAACTGCGGCGAACTGAAGCGTCCGCATCACGTCTGCCCGTCCTGCGGTCACTATGACAACCGCGAAGTCGTGGCCCAGGCCAACGAAGTCGATCTGGACGACGACGCGGCCTAAGCGGACCGACCAAGGACATGAATCCGGCGGAGAGCACGACTATCCCGCGCGGCCCGGAATGCAAGGGCGGCGTGGTGATATCCGTTGACGCGATGGGCGGCGATCGCGGCCCCGCTGCAGTGGTGGCGGGAATTGCCGAGAGCGCCCAGAAGAACGCCGAAATCCGGTTCATCGTCCATGGCCCGAAAGCCGAGCTCGATCAGTTGATCGGGCATCGGCAGGGTCTTGCCGCACGTTGCGACGTTCGCGATGCCGCAGGCGTCGTGACGATGGAGGACAAGCCCAGCCAGGTGCTTCGCAAGGGCGAAGGCACCTCGATGTGGTCCACCATCGAATCCGTCCGCAACGGCGAGGCGACCGTCGCCGTGTCCTGCGGCAATACCGGCGCGCTTATGGCGCTGTCGATGTTGCGACTCCGCAAGCTGCCGGGCGTCAATCGTCCGGCGATCGCCTGCTTGTGGCCATCCCGCAATCCGCAAGGCTTCAATGTCATGCTGGACGTGGGGGCCGATATCCGCGCCGATGCGCAGGATCTTCTGACCTATGCCCTGATGGGCGCTTCCTATGCCCGCAACGGCCTTGGCCTCGCCCGTCCTCGGGTGGGGCTGCTGAACGTTGGGACCGAAGAGCACAAGGGCCGTGCCGAACTGAAGCAGGCCCATGAACTGATCGCTTCGACCGCCGATGCGGGAAGTTTCGACTATGTCGGCTTCGTCGAAGGCGGCGATCTGCCCTCAGCGCGCGTGGATGTGATCGTCACCGATGGTTTCACGGGCAATGTCGCGTTGAAGACTGGCGAAGGTACTGCAAAGCTGGTCGGCGATTTCCTCAAGGATGCCTTCGGCAATTCGGTCATGTCGAAATTTGCCGCCCTCCTCGCGATGACCTCGCTGAAGCGTCTTCAGAAACGCATCGACCCGCGCCGGGTGAACGGCGGGGTTTTCCTGGGACTGAACGGCACGGTGGTGAAATCCCACGGCGGGGCCGACGCGACCGGGATCTCGGCGGCGATCAAGCTTGCCTTCCAACTGGCGCAGTCGGGCTTCCACGAGCGCCTTGCCGCGCGCGTGGCGCAGTCGCTGTCGCCGGAAATCGCCGGGCTTGCCGGCGCAGATAAAAAGGGAACGTCCTGATGCGGCGTGCGGTAATCCGGGGCACGGGGCATTACCTGCCCGAGCGTGTGGTCGAGAACAGCTGGTTCGAGGACAAGCTGGAAACCACGGACCAATGGATCCGCTCGCGGACCGGGATCGAGCGCCGCCACTTTGCCGCCGAGGATCAGCGCACCAGCGACCTCGGCATCGCCGCGGCCAAGGCGGCCTTGGACCATGCCGGCATTTCGGTGGACCAGATCGATGCGGTGATCGTCGCTACGTCGACCCCCGACTTCACCTTCCCCTCGGTCGCAACGATGGTTCAGGCCGGGCTGGGGATGAAGCGCGGCTTTGCCTACGACGTTCAGGCCGTCTGCGCGGGCTTCGTCTTTGCGCTGGCAAACGCCGATGCGATGATTCGCGCAGGTCAAGCCGAGCGCGTGCTGGTGATCGGGGCTGAAACCTTCAGCCGCATCATGGACTGGACCGACCGTGGCACCTGTGTCCTTTTCGGAGACGGTGCCGGCGCGGTCGTTCTGGAGGCCGTCGAAGGCGATGGCACCCCGGCGGATCGCGGCATTCTTGCCGTGGACCTGAACAGTGACGGCCAGTATCGCGACCTGCTTTACGTCGATGGCGGTGTAGCCTCGACCGGAACCGCCGGGCATCTGCGGATGCAGGGCAACCTGGTATTCCGTCACGCAGTCGAGAAGCTGGCCGACACCGCGCATCGCGCGGTTGAACGGGCCGGGCTGACCACCGATCAGGTCGACTGGCTGGTGCCCCACCAGGCTAATTCGCGCATCATCGAGGCGACGGCCAAACGGATGCATCTGCCAATGGAAAAGGTCGTGCTGACGGTCGCCGATCACGGCAATACTTCTGCCGCCTCGATCCCATTGGCGTTGTCGGTCGCCGATGAGCAGGGCAAGTTCAAGCCCGGCCAGATCCTTGTCGCCGAAGCCATCGGCGGCGGTCTGGCATGGGGATCGGTCGTGCTGCGCTGGTAAACTCAGCGTAGTTGCGAGTCTTTTGAACCCCGGCGATTGATGCCTGCCTGTGGCTTCCAGTTGCGGTCGTGCTTGCCCTGACAGGCGACGCACAGCCGTACGCCCGGAATGGCGTCACGGCGCGCCTGCGGGATCGGCTCGTCGCATTCGTCACAGAATTCCGCGCTTTCCCCCGCCGCACGATGCGACTGGCGTGCCCGCATCCGCTCGATCGCCTCTTGCGTCGAGACGTCGATCTGGTCGTTCACCGCGTCGTCGCGTGCCCATCCTCCGGCCATGTCACACCCCGCCAACTGTCGCTTTATGTATCAGATAGGCGGCGATATGGCGGTTTCAATCCGCAGAAATGCCAATCTACCCCGGTAACGCCCGAATAAAGCGGGGGAAAATTCGTCTGACGGAACCATGGCGGGGTCCGGCATGTTGACACCCCGCAGCAAAAAAATCATCCTTGCTACAAGAGAGAGGTTTCCCAGATGAGCGACTCCACCCTGACCCGCATGGATCTGGCAGAGGCCGTGTTCCGTGAAGTCGGCCTGTCCCGTCACGAATCCGCGCAGCTTGTCGAAAGTGTGCTGGGGCACATCTCGGACGCACTGGTGCGTGGCGAACAGGTCAAGATCTCGTCCTTTGGAACCTTCTCGGTCCGGGACAAGAACGAACGCATCGGCCGCAACCCCAAGACGGGCGAAGAAGTGCCGATCACGCCGCGCCGCGTCCTGTCGTTCCGCCCCTCGCATCTGATGAAGGATCGGGTGGCGGCAGGCAACAAGCCCGGCAGCTGATGGACAAGTCCCCCGACGCCTTTCGCTCGATCGGAGAGGTTTCGCGCCTCGTGGGTGTCGCGCCGCATGTCCTGCGGTATTGGGAAACGCAGTTCACCCATTTGTCTCCGGTAAAGCGCAGCGACGGCAGGCGCTACTACCGTCCCGATGACGTTCGCCTTGTCGCCGGCCTTTGCCAGGTCATGCGCGAGGAAGGGCTCAGCATCCGCGGCGCCAAGCGCCTGATTTCGGCCGACCGTGGGGCCGGCCTGCGGCGGCTGGGCGCAGAACGGCTGGGGGACATCATGCGCGACCTGTCGAAGCAGGCTCCGGCCCAAATCGGAGCTGCCGCCGGATTGCATTTGCCCGAATCAAGCGAAGCCGTCAGCGCCCCGCAGAACGGGGAACCTTCCCGGTCCGCCGCACCGAAGCGTCGCCGGTCCCAGACCGGCGCTGAATTGCTGCCGCTTTTCCCTGACCCCCAACCGGGATCAGAGGCTGAGTGGTTGCTGCGGCTGTGCACTGCTGCCTCCGAACTGCGGCGACGCGAATTTGCCGGATCGCCACCTCCTGCCCGTGCGCGGGACCTGCGGGACCGTCTCCACGCCCTACTTTAAGGCCATGATTACGCCTGCTTTTCCGCATGGTGATCGTGTCGGTGAATCTATCTGCGTTAATGTCGAAAAATCCGCCCACTCCCCCTTGTGCTGCCCGCCTGCTTCGCTCTATATGACCCCCGTCGGGCCGTGGCGCAGCCTGGTTAGCGCGTCCGTCTGGGGGGCGGAAGGCCGAGAGTTCGAATCTCTCCGGCCCGACCATTCCGAAAACGCTCACTCCTCTCCAGGGGTGGGCGTTTCCCCTTTTCCAGAGGTGTTTTCTTGAACGGTGTTTTGCCCGACAGCGCGCTGCGCCAGTTGATCGAGACCGGGGCGATTTCCGCCGAGCGTCCGATCCTTCCCGAACAGGTCCAACCCGCCAGCCTCGATCTGCGCCTCGGACAGACCGCCTGGCGCCTGCGCGCATCATTTCTGGCGGGTCGCGGCCGGAAGGTCAGCGAGCGCCTTGCCGATTTCGAGATGCACCGGATGGACCTCAGCGGCGGTGCGGTTCTGGAAAAGGGCTGCGTCTATCTGGTCCCGCTGATGGAGCGGCTGGCCCTGCCCGCGGGCCTTGATGCCGTCGCCAATGCCAAAAGCTCGACCGGGCGACTGGACCTGTTGACGCGGCTTGTCACCGATGAAGGGACCGAATTCGACCGCCTGCCCGAAGGCTATGACGGCCCCATCTATGCCGAGATCTGTCCGCGCAGCTTTTCGGTCCTCGTCCGTCCCGGAATGCGGCTGAACCAGCTCCGCCTGCGGCAGGGGCAATCCGTGCTGAGCGATGCCGAACTGAACCACCTGCACGCGGCACAGCCCCTTGTTACAGGGCAGGCCCTGATCGATGACGGGCTTGGCTTCTCGGTCGATCTGCGGCCCGATCAGGGCGATCTGGTAGGCTATCGCGCCCGTCCGCACAGTGGCGTCATCGATCTGGACCGCATTGGCGCCTATCGCGCGTCGGATTTCTGGGACGAGCTGCGGACGCGCGACGGCCAACTGATTCTGGATCCCGGCGCCTTCTACATCCTTGTCAGCCGCGAAGCCGTGGCGATTCCACCGGACTACGCCGCCGAAATGGCCCCCTATCTGGCCATGGTCGGCGAATTCCGGGTGCATTATGCGGGCTTCTTCGATCCGGGATTCGGCCACGGGACTGGCGGACATGGCGCGCGCGGCGTGCTGGAGGTTCGCTGTCACGAAGCCCCCTTTGCTCTGGAACACGGGCAGGTCGTGGGCCGCCTTGTCTATGAACGGATGTCCGCCCGACCCGAGCGTCTGTATGGCGAAGGTATAGCGTCGAACTATCAGGGCCAGGGTTTGAAGCTGGCCAAGCAGTTCGGGGCCGCCTAGCGGCCGATGCGCCGCGTGACGCGGGCGGCCTGACGCGCGCGCTTGACCGCCTGCCGGGCACTCTTGTCCAATTCGCGCTGCGGCCCAGAAGATTTGGGCCGCGGGCCGCTATCCAATCCTTTCATGCCCTTTCTCATGGTCCAATTCACCAGCCGGTTCATTGCCATGCGGGTCATTCTGTTGAAGATCTGGTTCAAATTCATGGCGCGGCCCTCCCCTTGGCCTCACTCATCGTCGTAAAGGTCTTGGGGCAGCGCCATGCCATCGGCATCGTCATCCCCTGCCACCACGGGCATGGCTGCCGCTGGCGGACGTGATTCCAGCAATCCCGCGGCGCGCAGTTCGGCAAGCCCCGGCAAATCGCGCGCACTTTCCAGCCCGAAATGATCCAGGAAGGTTTCGGTCACAATGAAGGTTGCCGGGCGGCCGGGTGTCTGCCGCCGGCGGCCGACACGCACCCAATCCAGTTCAATCAACTGGTCCAGCGTGCCCCGGCTCAGCGCGACGCCACGAATCTCCTCGATCTCGGTGCGCGTCACCGGCTGGTGATAGGCGATGATCGCCAATGTCTCGGTCGCGGCGCGGGACAGGCCGCGGCTTTCCACGGTCGCTTCCTGCATGAGAAAGCCAAGGTCCGGCGCGGTTCGAAAGGCCCAACTGTCCCCGACGCGGCCAAGCTGCACGCCTCGCCCCTGATAACGGGCGCGCAGCGTCTCCAGCGCCTCGGCCACATCACAGCCGTCGGGCAGACGGCTTGAGATGGCCCGCAGGCTCAGCGGTTCGGCGCTGGCGAAGAGGATGGCTTCAATCATCCGTTCCTGCTCGATCAACGAAAGAGAGGCGGTCGGGCGGGGCGGCATCGTCGCCTTGGGCTCGGTGGGGTTCGCGGTCATTCCGGTAGCTTGCTGCGTAGTGTGATGGGCGCGAAGGTGCCGGATTGCCGAAGCTCGATCCGTCCCTGACGCGCAAGTTCCAGGGTGGCGGCAAATGTGGCCGCGGTGGCCGACCGGCGACGCTGCGGATCACCGTTCCAGCCGTCGGGCAGGAAGCTTGCAAGCGAAGTCCAGTCTCCGGCATAGCCAAGCATTGTCCGAAGCCGGTCCAATGCCTGCTCCATCGTGAAAATATCTTTCCGGTCAAATGCGTATGGCCGGAATTCATCGCGGGTTCTAAGCATCGCGTAGGCCCGCATCAGGTCGATCAGACCGGCCTGCCAGGCGACTTGGCGCGACCGCGTGACAGCCTCGGGTGCGCCGCGCGCAAAGCGCTGCTGGCCCAGCCGGTCGCGGGCCATCAGGCTTGCCGCCGCCTCGCGCATTGCTTGCAGCCGCTCCAGTTGAAAGGCGAGGTGCGCTGCCATGTCCTCGGCCGAGGGGCCCTCAGCCTGGGGATCCGGGGGCAGCAGCAGCCGGGACTTCAGGAAGGCCAGCCATGCCGCCATGACCAGATAATCCGCGGCCAGTTCGATCCGCAACGCTCGGGCGCGTTCGACAAAGGCCAGATACTGGTCGGCAAGCTGGAGGACCGAGACCCGCATCAGGTCGACCTTCTGCGTCCGGGACAGGGTCAGCAACAAGTCGAGCGGACCTTCGAACCCTGAAACATCGACCACCAGCACCTCTTCCGCCAAGCGCTCGGCAGTCGGCATCTCCTCCGGCCCCTGGCTGTCTTGGGGTCGGGCCGCGTCTTCCGGAACCGGAACGGGCGTCAGATAGGGTACTTTGGTCATTTCAGTCAGGCCGAACGGATCGCGGCAGAATCGGTCATGCGGGCATTCAAGTCAATCTCAGGCCGCAAGCCCGCCAAGCGCACGCAGTTCGGCCCGCATATCCGCGGTTTCCCCCGTTCCTGCGGCTGTCCTCAGCGACAGTGCACGATCACCGCGACGCTGGCCCTGCGCAGAAAGCAGGCCAGCAGCAGCAACGATGCTTTCCATCTGGGAAATGGTCTCGTTGCAGGACAGGACCAGGTCGCACCCCGCCGCAATCGTCGCGCGGGCGCGCTCGGCCGGGGTGCCGGACAGCGCCTCCATCCCGATATCGTCCGACATCAGCAGCCCATCGAATCCGATCCTGTCGCGGATCACCGAGATGACCGGGGCCGAGGCCGTCGCCGGAGCGTCGTCGATGGCGGTAAAGCGGATATGCGCAGTCATCGCCATGGGCAGGTCGGCCAGCGCCCGGAAGGGCGCAAAATCCGTGCGCTCAAGCTCTTCCAGCCCAGCCTCGACAATGGGCAAGTCCTTGTGGCTGTCGACGCGCGCACGGCCGTGGCCCGGCATGTGCTTGACCACCGGCAGGACGCCTGCGGCGAACATCGCCTCGGCGGCAATCCGGCCGCGCCGGATGACGCTTTCCGCGTCCGTCCCCAGACACCGGTTCCGCAGAAAGGGATGGGTATCGTCGCGGGCAATGTCCAGAACGGGGGCGCAATCGGCATCAATGCCCATGTCCCGCAACTCCCGCGCCATCAGGTGGTGGTGCAGCCAGATCGCGCGGTCACCATTCACTGCTTGATCCAAAGGCGCAGGCCATTCGGTCCAGTGCGGCGCGCGCATCCGCTGGACCCGACCGCCTTCCTGATCGATCAGCACCGGCGCATCCCAGCCAACCGCGTCACGCAGTGCTGCGGTCAGGCGGCGCAGGCGTTCGGGCGTGTCGATATTACGCCCGAACAGAATGAAGCCCCAGGGATTGGCAGCACGAAAAAAGTCGCGCTCCTTGTCCGTCAGGTCGGGGCCGGCGATACCGCCCAGGATCGTCGCACTGGTCATGAGGTCACTTCGCGGTCGCGGGGATACAGTCGACCCCTTGGGCGATCAGCGCAGCACAGAAACGCCGAGCCTCATCCTTGGAATCGAAGCCTCCAGCCCGCAGGCGCCAGAACGTCCGGCCACCGCTTTGGGCCTCTTGCACCACGCGTGACTTGCCCGAGAACAGCGACCCGAACTTGCCGGAAACGCGTTCCCATTCGCCCTTGGCCAGCGCGTCGCTGTCGAAGGCCCCGATCTGCACCATTGCGGATCCCGAGGCAACCTTGGCCGGCGCGGCTTCGGGGGCAGGTGCGGGTTTCGATGCGGTTTCGGGGCGCGTTGCCGCAACTACGGGGGCCGGCGCAGCGGCTGCCACCGGAGCGGCGGCAGCCACGCGGCGCGGCCGCGGCGAAGGCCGGGTTGATTGCGCAACCGAAGGCGCCGCCGCAGTCGTCGCTGCGTTGGCATTCGCCTCGGCCAAAGCCTGGTTGATGGCGACGTCCTGCGTCTCCTGCCCGGCCAGATCGGTCAGCGCCTCGTTCACGGGCGCTTCGGTCGCGGGCGCGTCCGAAATCAGCCCCTCGGTCACGTCCGCATCCGGCTCGACCGTGGATTCGACGGCAGCGGCAGCGGCGGCCGCAGCGGCTTCGCCATCGGGAAGCGGGATGACACGTGGGGTGTCGTCACTGAGCGGCAGATCCACGGGACGGGCTGGCGCCTGCGCCGTCGCGCCAAGCTGACCCATCGCCACGTCCTGATCATCCAGCCGGACCGGGGCGGGCGCGATTGCGACCTTTTCGGGCTCGGCGGTCTTGGCACCGGCAGCGACGGAATTGACCGCCAGCCCGATGCGATCGGTCAGTTCTCCGCCCGGATCCTCGGGCGCGGTGCGGGCCTCGCCCTGGATCGCGCGGATGACCGGAACGCCGGAAACGTCGCGGACCACCAGCTTGAAGCCCCAGACGGCCAGAATCACCATCAGGCCGACCGAGGTCAGTGCACCAAGGTAATGCGTCACTCGCGAAAGGCGCTGCAGCAGCGAAACCGGTTCATCCGAGATGTTCGGATCGGCCTCGGCATAGCGTCCATCGTTCCAGGCATCGGCGTGCCAGGTCTCGTCCTCGTCCTCGTGGCCGTTTCCATAGGGAAAATCATGCGCATTCCGATTGGACTGCGCGCCTTGAAAGCCGCCAGAGCGGAAGTCTACCACTGCCATTCCTGCCTGCCTGCCGGTTTGCCCGGTATCTGCTCGTTGCTCTGCTCGACACCCGGCAGGACGCTGTTTTCAGCGCATCTCTTTGGCCGGAGTCACACCCAAGATACCAAGACCGGCCGAAATGACAACGCCGACAGAGCGGGCAAGTGCGATTTTCACCGATGTAGCGGCAGGATTGCCGTCCTGGACGAAGCGCAAGGCGGTCTCGTCATTGCCGCGATTCCACAGCGAATGCAGTTCCGACGCGATATCATACAGATAGAACGCGATCCTGTGCGGTTCATGGGCGCGCGCCGCAATCTCGACCGTGCGTGGCCATTCGGCCACTTTCCGCGCCATTTCCAGTTCGGCCGGGTGGTCCAGCAAGGACAAATCGCCCCCGGAAAGCGCAGCGTCGTCCGTCGCGACCCCCATTTCGGCGGCCCTTTTCAGCACCGAATTGATCCGCGCGCTGGCATATTGGACATACCAGACCGGGTTGTCCTTGGACTGCTCCAGCACCTTGTCGAAGTCGAAATCCAAGGCGGCATCGTTCTTGCGCGTCAGCATGTGGAAACGGGTGACATCCGCGCCCGCCTGCTCGACCACGTCGCGCAGAGTAACGAAGGTCCCTGCCCGCTTCGACATCTTGAAGGGTTCGCCGTTCTTGAACAGCTTGACCAGCTGGATCAGCTTGACGTCAAGCGGGACGCGCCCGTCCGACAGGGCGGACACGGCAGCGGTCATGCGCTTGACATAGCCCCCGTGATCCGCCCCGAAGACGTCGATCAACTGATCGAAGCCACGGTCGATCTTGTCCCAGTGATAGGCGATGTCGGGCGCGAAATAGGTCCAGCTGCCATCGGATTTCTTGACCGGGCGGTCGACATCGTCGCCATGCGTGGTCGAGCGGAACAGCGTCTGTTCGCGCGGCTCCCAATCTTCGGGGGTCTTGCCCTTGGGCGGCTCCAGCACACCTTCATAGATCAGGCCGGCCGCGCGCAGGCGATCGATGGCAGCCTCGATGCGGCCCGTGCCGTAAAGCGCCTTCTCGCTGCTGAAGACGTCCATATGGACGTTGAGCAGCGCCAGATCCTGCCGGATCATGTCCATCATCGCTTCGGTCGCGAAGTCTCGCACCTCGGCCAACCAATCCGCTTCGGGCTTGTCCAGCAGGCTGTCGCCGTATTTCGCCTTCAGCGCCTCGCCCGTCGGGATCAGGTAGTCGCCCGGATAAAGCCCTTCGCGGATTTCGGGCTCCAGCCCATTTGCCTCGCGGTAGCGTTCATAGGCGGAGCGCGCCAGCACATCGACCTGCGCACCGCCGTCATTGATGTAGTATTCGCGCGTGACGTCATAACCCGCGAAATCCAGCAGGGACGCCAACGCGTCGCCAAAGACCGCGCCCCGCGTATGGCCCACATGCATCGGGCCGGTCGGGTTGGCGCTGACGAATTCGACGTTGATCCTGGTCCCTGCCCCAAGGGTCGAGCGGCCATAGTCGCCCCCCTCGGTCAGGGCGGCGCGCAGCACCTGCTGCCATTCGCCCGCGGCAAGGCGCAGGTTCAGGAAACCCGGCCCCGCCACCTCGGCGGCGATGATGCGCGGATCCGCCGCCAGTCGCGCGGCCAGTGCCTCGGCGATCTCTCGCGGTTTCTTTCCGGCGGGCTTGGCCAGCACCATGGCGGCGTTCGTCGCCATGTCGCCATGGGCGGGGTCTCGCGGTGGCTCGACCGTCACGGCGGCGGTTTCAAGTCCCGCGGGCAGCTCACCCGCCTGTTCCATCTGGGCCAGCGCATCGATCACCAGCGCGCGGATATCCGAAAAGAGGTTCATGGCTTCCATCCATAAGATCGCTGCGGGATAACGTCTGGCCTTGGGGGCAGTCAACCACGGCGCCACGGCACGACATTCCGGGCGGGTTCAGGCGCTCAGGTCGGCGACCGCAGTGGCCCGGACGGTGGATTGACGATCCGCATCCTGCCAACCATATGTTTTTCCGCAGGGATTCGAAAGGGGAACCCCAGCCTCGCAAGAACCGGTCAAGGAAAATCCGCGATCAGATTGACGGCGCGCGCGTTTTCGGCTACGCCCCTACCGGTCTGCATCCGGCAGACATGGCGAGGGGCGTGCGGAGACAGCGTCCCGACCTGCCGTTTTCGGGCCTTCGATCTGGATCAGGGCTTGACTGTGGCCATGGACGCAAGACCCGCGCAGGCAAATGTCGCGCACATTGACGAAAGCCCCGAATGACAAAATTTTCCGACCTGAAACTGGACCCCAAGGTTCTGAAAGCCATTTCCGAGGCGGGGTATGAAACCCCGACCCCGATCCAGGCGGGCGCGATTCCCCCCGCACTGGAAGGGCGCGACGTCCTTGGCATCGCCCAGACCGGGACCGGCAAGACCGCCAGCTTCACGCTGCCGATGATCACACTGCTTGGCCGTGGCCGGGCGCGGGCGCGCATGCCGCGCAGCCTTGTCCTGTGCCCGACGCGCGAACTGGCCGCCCAGGTGGCCGAGAACTTCGACATCTATGCCAAGCACACCAAGCTGACCAAGGCGCTGCTGATCGGTGGCGTCAGCTTCAACGAACAGGACAAGCTGATCGATCGCGGCGTCGACGTTCTGATCGCGACCCCGGGTCGTCTGCTCGATCATTTCGAACGCGGCAAGCTGCTGCTGACGGGTGTGCAGATCATGGTCGTGGACGAAGCCGACCGGATGCTCGACATGGGCTTCATCCCGGATATCGAGCGCATCTTCCAACTGACGCCCTTTACCCGCCAGACGCTGTTCTTCTCGGCCACCATGGCGCCCGAGATTGAGCGAATCACCGACACCTTCCTGCATACGCCGGAACGGATCGAGGTTGCGCGCCAGGCGACCACCTCGGAAACCATCCTGCAGAAGCTGGTCGAGATCGAACCGACCCGCCGCGACCAGTCCGCCAAGCAGAAGCGAGAGCTGCTGCGTGCCCTGATCCGCACCGAAGGTGACGAGTTGAAGAACGCGATCATCTTCTGCAATCGCAAGACCGACGTGGATATTGTGGCGAAGTCGCTGAAATCGCACGGCTTCGATGCCGCGCCGATCCACGGCGACCTTGACCAGCGCCACCGCATGGCGACGCTGGACGATTTCCGCGACGGCAAGCTGCGCTTCCTGGTTGCTTCGGACGTGGCGGCCCGTGGGCTGGACATCCCGGCCGTCAGCCATGTCATCAACTTCGACTTGCCCAGCCATGCCGAGGATTATGTCCACCGCATCGGCCGGACCGGCCGTGCCGGCCGCAAGGGTACGGCAATCTCTATCGGTACTCCGATGGACGGGAAGTACCTTGCCGCCATCGAAGCGCTGGTGAAACAGGAGCTGCCCCGCGCAGCCGTGCCAGAAGGCTTTACCCTTTCGGCTGCCGCCCAGTCCGCACCCCGCCCGCAACGCGAGAACGGGCGCCGCGAACGCACCCGTGACCGTCGCGGCCGCCGTGATGACAGTGAACAGCGCAGCCATGCCGAAGACGTGCGCACGGAAGCCAGCGTCAGTGAACCCCGCCAGCGGGAAGAACGCCGCGATGAACGTCGGGACGACCACCGCCGTGAAGAGCGCCGCGATGAACGTCGTGAGCGTCCGGAAAGCCGCGCCGACCATCGCGCCGAGAAATCGCACGAGCACCGGCGCGACGATCGTCGCGAAGACCGGCGTGAAGATCGTCGGGGCGACCGTTCGCCCATCATGGGAATGGGCGACCACATGCCCGAATTCATGACGCGCAGCTTCCGCCCGCGGATCATCGAGTCTGTGGCCGAAACCGCACCTGCGGTTGAAGCGCGCCAGATCCCCATCACCGTGGCCGAGATTCCGGCAGCACCCGCTCCGGTTGTCCCCGCTCCGGCCGCTGAAGTCGTGACCGAGGCTCCGGTCGAGACCAAGGCTCCCGTCGCGGAGGCGATCGCGGAAACCGCTGAAAAGCCCGCGCGGACCCGCAAGCCTCGGACCAGCCGCAAGAAGCCCGACGTCGCGGAAACGCCCGTAGCCCCAGCCGAAGCAGTCGCAGCCGAGCAGCCCGCGCCAGAGGCCCAACCGGTCGCGGCCGAGGCCCCCGCTGCCGAGCCTGCTGAAAAGCCCAAGCGGCGCACCGCAACGCGCAAGACGGCCACCACGCGCAGCCCCAAGGCAAAAGCCAAGGCCGCGGATGATGTGGCGACGGAAGCGTCCGAGGCCGCGCCCGTCGAAGCAGCTCCCGCAAAGCCCCGCGCTCCGCGCAAGCGGGTCAGGAAGGCCGACGCCGTTGCCCCCGAGCAACCGGCCGATCACGCCCCTGCAGCACCGGCCACCTCGGCCGAGTCCTGATCCCGGCCATGCCCGCCGACAAATGCCGGGCCCGCCCGTCTGTTGGCGGGCTGGCCCTTGACCTTGCCCTTGGCGCGCTAGCCGCGCTGGGTCAGGCCCCCTTCGATCTGTGGTATGTGACCGTCATCGCGCTGGCGCTGATTTGCTGGCGCGTTGCACATGCCCGCTCGCCCGGTCGCGCCGCCTGGCACGCGCTGGCGGCCGGATTCGGACAATTTGCGCTGGCGCTGTCCTGGATCGTCGAGCCATTTCTGGTCGAACCCGATATCTATGGCTGGATGGCGCCCTTTGCGCTGTTTTTCATGGCCTTGGGTGGCGCAGTCTTCTGGACCCTGCCGGGCTATCTCTCCGCCAGGATCGCAACGGGCCCCAATCGGCAGGCCCTGGCCTTTGCCGCGTTGATGGTCCTGTCGGACTGGATGCGCGGCTGGGTCTTCACCGGACTGCCCTGGGCGCTGACCGGGCATGTCTGGATCCCGACCCCGGCAGGTCAGATGGCTGCCACGTTCGGATCAATCGGACTGTCCGCGCTGACTATGCTGGCGGCGGCAATGCCCAGCGTATTCTCCCGCCCAGAGCACCCCCTGTTGCGCGCCCCCTTGACCGGAGCCGTGCTGTCCACACTGCTGATCGCGACCGCATGGACCGGCGGCATGGCCCGGCTGGCGCGGCCCCTGCCGCCCGATACCGGCTTGCACCTGCGGCTGGTACAGCCCAACGCCACGCAGGCGCTGAAATGGGATCCCTATTGGTCCGAAGTGTTCTTCCGCCGTCTGCTTGAACTGTCCGCCGTCCGCGACGCTGATCGTCCCGCGCCAGACGCGGTGATCTGGCCGGAAACGGCGGTGAACTTTCTGCTCGACAATTCCGGCAGCGCGCCGCAGGACATCGCGGCCTATGCCGGCGCGCCCGTCGTGCTGGGCATCCAGCGGTCCGAGGGCGAGCGCTACTTCAACAGCCTGACCGAGTTTTCGCTGGCCGGGATCGGCCCCATCTACGACAAGTTCCATCTGGTCCCGTTCGGAGAATACACGCCTTGGGGCGATGTCATGGCGCGTTTCGGCATCCGCGCCTTTGCCGCCCAGCACGGCTTTGGCTATTCGCCGGGCACCGGCCCCGAGGTGCTGAAGCTTGGCACCTTGCCGCCCTTCCAGCCGCTCATCTGCTACGAGGCGGTATTCTCGCGCCACCTGATCGCAGGCGATGATCGCCCCGCTTGGCTGCTGCAGGTGACCAACGACGCCTGGTTCGGCAAACTGTCCGGGCCCTGGCAGCACTTGGCACAGGCACGGCTTCGCGCGATTGAAAGCGGACTGCCCTTGATGCGGGCCGCGAATACTGGCGTCTCTGCGGTCATCGACGCGCGGGGCGGTGTTCGGGCCACGATGGGCCTCGACCTTGCTGGCAGGATCGACGCGACACTGCCGGGCGCGCTGCCGCCCACGCCCTGGACGCGGTGGGGCGACTGGCCCACAGTGCTGGCCGCGATTGCCACGCTGCTTGGCTTGTCGCTGCGTCGGCGGTTGACTGCCACCAGGGGCTGAATTATCCGTCATCTCTGACCGTCACAACGGCTTCCTGGCGTGGCGGCGTCATCCCAACGGAGCACTCCTAATGGCCAGACAGAATTATGTGTTCACCTCGGAATCCGTGTCCGAGGGGCATCCCGACAAATTGTGCGACCAGGTATCCGATGCGGTGCTGGACGCGCTTCTGGCCGAAGACCCGGCCGCCCGCGTCGCCTGCGAGACCTTCGCCACCACCGGCACGGTCGTGATCGGCGGCGAAATCGGCCTGACCGACCAGAAGAAGCTGGGCGAGTACATGGGCCGCATCGGCCAGATCGCCCGCGATACCATCCGCGATATCGGCTACGAGCAGGAAAAGTTCCACTGGAACACCTGCCACGTCCACAACTATCTGCATGAACAATCCGCCCATATCAGCCAGGGCGTCGATCGCGACGGCGCCGGCGACCAAGGCATCATGTTCGGTTTTGCCGTGGACGAGACGCCCGAGCTGATGCCCGCGCCGATCCAGTATTCCCACGCCATCCTGCGCCGCCTTGCCGAGGCGCGGAAATCCGGTGCCGAACCCATGCTCGGGCCGGACGCCAAGTCCCAGATCAGCCTGCGCTATGAAAATGGCCGCCCGGTCGAGGTGACCAGCCTGGTCCTTTCGCACCAGCACAAGGACGTCAGCCAGAGCTCGGACGACATCCGCGCCATTGTCGAGCCCTATATCCGCGAAGTCCTGCCCGCCGAATGGCTGACCGAGAAGACCGAGTGGTGGGTCAACCCGACCGGGACCTTCGTCATTGGCGGACCTGACGGTGACGCGGGCCTGACCGGGCGCAAGATCATCGTCGACACCTATGGTGGCGCGGCCCCGCATGGCGGCGGCGCGTTCTCGGGCAAGGATCCGACCAAGGTCGACCGTTCGGCCGCCTATGCCGCACGCTATCTGGCCAAGAACGTGGTCGCGGCCGGGCTGGCGCGGAAATGCGTCATCCAGCTCAGCTACGCGATCGGCGTGGCAAAGCCCCTGTCGATCTATGCCGATACCTTCGGCACCAGCGAGATCCCCGAGGCCGAGATCGAGCGTGCGATCGCACAGGCGATGGACCTGACGCCCCGCGGCATCCGCGAGCATCTGGATCTGTGCCGCCCGATCTATCGCCGCACGGCCGCCTATGGCCATTTCGGCCGCGCCCCCGAGGCCGATGGCGGCTTCTCGTGGGAACGCACCGATCTGGCCGAGGCACTGAAACGCGGGCTCTGAAATCACGAAGGCCGGGGCATCCCCCGGCCTTCACTGTTTCCGAAATATCCTGAGGGAGCGCGGGACGCGTGGGGGCATAGCCCCCGCTTCCGTCTTCAATCCTTGAAGCTGCGGCTGTCCTTGACTTGATCCCAGGCCCAGACGACCTCCTGAAGACGCTCCTCGTCCGAGCGGTCGCCGCCATTCATGTCGGGGTGAAGATCCTTCACCAGTGATTTGTATTGCTTGCGGATTTCCGCGCGGGTCCAGCTATCCTTGGCCTCAAGGATCTCCAGTGCCCGCCGTTCGGTCGGGGGCAGCTTGCGGGTCGCGCGGGCACGAACCTCGGGATTGGTGCCGTTGGCGCCCAAAATCTCCAGCGGATCGTCGATGCCGTGGCGCGCCCATTTCTGTTCCTGAGTCGCACGGCCAAACGGCTTGGTCGGACGTTCCCACACCGTCGCGTTGTCCAGGAACTCCTGAAACTCGGCTTCGGACTGACCCTGGAAGTAGTTCCAGTTCAGGTTGTATTCGCGCACGTGGTCCTTGCAGAACCAGAAATAGTCGTCCAGCTTGCGCGGAGATTTCGGCGCACGATACTGGCCGGGCTCGTTGCACCCTTCCTTGTCGCATCTGCGTGTCGAAGTCTCGAAGGCGCCGGACATGCCCCTACGACCCTTGGACCGTCTTTTCTTGTCCGAGGCCGCTGACATGTCGAAGCCGAACGGGTCGCTATTGCTCATTTGCCTGCCTTGTCCTGATCGGGACACGCAGTCTAAGCTATTTCGCGCGACATGAAAGGGGCATTGCGGATGATTGCCGACGAGATGAAGAACCGCCTGGAACAACTCGAACCGACCCGTCTCGAGGTGCTGGACGAAAGCGAGGGGCATCGCGGCCACGGCGGCTGGCGCGAGGGGGGCGAGACGCATTTCCGAATCCGCATGGCCAGCCCGCGCTTCGTGGGCCTGACCCACATTGCCCGCCACCGCCTGGTGCACAGCACCCTCGGCGACATCGTGCCCAGAATCCACGCGCTCGCGCTTGAACTGGCGGAAAGATGAACCGTTAGCGCAGACAGCCTTGCGGCGCCTCAAAGTCGCCGCGTAGAAGCCTTGAAAAGCGTAATCACAAGGACTTTCAGCATGACATCGCCCAAGGATTTCAACGACCGGATGCTGTCTCTGGGGCTGGCCCGCGTCAGCGAGGCGGCCGCCCATGCCTCGGCCCGTCTGATCGGCCGCGGCGACGAAAAAGCTGCGGACCAAGCCGCTGTGAACGCCATGCGCGAGCAGCTGAATATGCTGGACATCAGGGGCGTGGTCGTCATCGGCGAGGGCGAGCGGGACGAGGCTCCGATGCTGTACATCGGCGAGGAAGTCGGCACCGGCGAAGGCCCCGAGGTCGACATCGCGCTGGATCCGCTGGAAGGCACCACGTTGACCGCCAAGGACATGCCAAACGCGCTGACCGTGATCGCCATGGCCCCGCGCGGCACGCTGCTGCACGCACCCGACGTCTACATGGAAAAGCTGGCAATCGGCCCGGGCTATGCCAAGGATATCGTCAGCCTCGACATGACCCCGGCCGAGCGGGTGCGGGCGCTGGCCAAGGCGCGCGGCGTCACCGAAGGCGACATCACGGTCTGCATCCTTGAACGTCCCCGGCATGAGGACCTGATCGCCGAGGTCCGCTCGACCGGTGCCGCGATCCGCCTGATCACCGATGGCGACGTCGCGGGCGTCATCCACTGCGCCGAGGCTGAACTGACCGGCATCGACATGTACATGGGTTCGGGCGGCGCACCCGAGGGCGTGCTGGCAGCTTCGGCGCTGAAATGCATGGGCGGCCAGATGTGGGGCAAGCTGCTGTTCCGCAACGAGGATGAAAAGGGCCGCGCGCGCAAGGCCGGGATCACCGATCTCGACCGCATCTATTCGCGTGACGAACTGGTCACCGCCGACGTGATCTTCGCCGCGACCGGCGTCACCAATGGTTCGATCGTGGCCGGCGTCAAGCGCGAGCCGCATTACCTGCAGACCGAAACCATCCTGATGCGTTCGAAAACCGGATCGGTCCGCCGCATGATCTATCGCAACCCGATCAAGTGATCGGCGCGCTGCGCACTTGAACGAAGGGCGGTCATGGGGGATGAAGCAACCCATGACCGCCTTTCTTTCCGTCGAATCCTCATTGACCGGCCGATTCTGGCGCGGCCCCGACGCCCAGCTTGACCGGGCCGCCGAGGCGCTGGCGCAGGAAAGCCGGTTGCCCCTGCCCGTCACCCGCATCCTCGCCTCGCGCGGGGTTTCCGGTCCCGAGGCGCAATCCTTTCTTGATCCGAAGCTGCGCGACCTGCTGCCCGATCCCCTTGTCCTGCGCGACATGGACAAGGCCGCCGCGCGCATCGTCGAGGCCGTCCTGAAGGGACAGCGCATCGCGATCTTTGCCGATTACGATGTCGACGGCGGCTCTTCCGCGGCACTGCTGATCGACTGGCTGCGTCAGCTGGGCAAGCAGGCCACGCTTTATATCCCCGACCGCATCGACGAAGGCTATGGCCCGAACGTCCCGGCCATCTCGGCGCTGGCGCGGGATCACGCCCTGATCGTCTGCGTGGATTGCGGTACGCTCAGCCATGAGGCGCTGGCCGCCGCTGCCCCCCGCGACGTGGTCGTGCTGGACCACCACCAGGGGGCCGAAACGCTGCCTCCGGTGCTGGCCGTGGTCAACCCCAACCGCGTGGACGAAGACGGCGCCCTGGGTCACCTGTGCGCGGCGGGCGTGGTCTTCCTGACCCTGGTGCAATGCAACCGGCTGCTGCGCGATGCCGGCCACGCGCAGCCCGACCTGATCGGGCTGCTGGACCTGGTGGCGCTGGCCACAGTCGCGGACGTGGCGCCGCTGGTAGGGGTGAACCGCGCCTTTGTCCGTCAGGGGCTGGTCATCATGGCGCGGCGTGGCCGTCCGGGGCTGGTGGCGCTTTCCGACGTCGCCCGGCTCGATTCCGCCCCCAGCGCCTTCCACCTGGGGTTCCTGCTGGGACCGCGCATCAACGCCGGGGGCCGCGTCGGTCGCGCCGATCTGGGCGCGCTTTGCCTGTCCTGTACCGACAGCCGCCAGGCCGAACAACTGGCAGCCCAGCTGGATGATCTGAACCGCGACCGTCGCGCCATCGAGGCCGCCGTGCGCGAAGCTGCGCTCGCCCAGATCGAAGCCCGGGGCAGCGACTCGCTGGTCGCATGGGCGGCGGATCAGGGCTGGCATCCCGGTGTCGTCGGCATCGTCGCCGCGCGCGTCAAGGAAGCGACTGGCCTGCCCTCGGTCGTGATCGGCATCGAAGGCGGCATCGGCAAGGGCTCGGCCCGCTCGGTTCCCGGCGTCGATCTTGGCCGGGCGATCCAGAGGCTGGCGACCGAGGGGCTGCTGCTGAAAGGCGGCGGGCACGCCATGGCCGCGGGTCTGACCATCGAAGAGGCGATGATTCCCGCCGCGATGGCACGCCTGTCCGAACTTCTGGCCCGCGAGATGTCCGAGCGCGCCGGAGCGGGAGAGTTGCGGATTTCGGGCCTGCTCGACCCTGCGGGCGCGACTGTCGAGCTGATGCATATGCTGGAACGAGCCGGTCCCTTCGGGCAGGCAGCTCCGGCGCCGCGTTTCGCCTTTGCCGACCAGCTGATCGACAGCGCCTCCACGATGGGCGACAGCCACCTGCGCCTGCGCTTTCGCAGTCCCGGCAGCCAGCCGATCGAGGCAGTGGCCTGGGGCGCGATGACCGGCCCCCTTGGTCCCGCCCTGCTGGGCGCCAAGGGTCGGCGCTTTCACCTGGCGGGCAAGCTGGAACTGTCGCAATGGGGTGGGCGCGAACGCGTCAGGCTGCGGCTGGACGATGCTGCGCCGGTCGTCTGACGCAGGAAACAAGGCTGCGGTAAAAAACTTCACCAGAAGGTCATTTTTCCGCTTGCAGGCATCGCGGCCCTGCCCTAAACACCGCCCCACGCCGCAGGGCACTGCCTTGCGGAGATAGAAAGTGGCCCGTTCGTCTATCGGTTAGGACGTCAGGTTTTCAACCTGAAAAGAGGGGTTCGACTCCCCTACGGGCTGCCACTTCTTCCTGGGATGACCGGGATGCGCGCCGCGATCTAGCTGATCGGCGGCGTTTTTTTCTGTCCGTACCCTGCCTGACGCGGCCCGATCGAAAAAAAAGCGTTTACCCACAGAAGAAGTGAAACTGCCTCTTGCGGAGCGCGCCGCGCTGGCCTAAACGCCCTCTCGTCGCCAGATGGTGACGCTGAAGTGGCCCGTTCGTCTATCGGTTAGGACGTCAGGTTTTCAACCTGAAAAGAGGGGTTCGACTCCCCTACGGGCTGCCACTTTATCCCCTCAGAACAAATCCTTGCTCCGACGCCCGTTGATGGATAGGGGCGCTTGCGCGCCCCCGGTCTCAGACTTCCTCGACCCAGCGCATCAGCCACAGAGCCAGCGCCGAACAGACCAGCGTCGCCAGGATGATCGGTCGGGCAGTGCCGTCGAACAGCTGGCCCACGGGGGCCGCGATCAGGACCGCACCGATGGTCGACACGGCTGCGATGACCGACGCCGCCATGCCCGCGACATGTCCCATGCGTTGCAGGGCCATCGCGTTCAGGTTGCCGAAAGTCACGCCCGCCATGAAGAAGACGCTGACCGCCCACATGAAGAAGGCCGGAAAGCGCAGGGCGGGCGGCAGCAGGTCGCCAAGGACCAGCACGCACATCACCGTCGAGACGACGACCTGCATGGCATAGGCGCTTCTGACGATGCGCCGCATCCCCAGGCGCAGGACATAGCGCGCGTTCAGCATGGTTCCGGTCCCGCTCAACAGCGCCATGGCGGCAAACCACTTGGGGAAATCCTCACCCCGGCCATAGGTCTCCGAGAAGAGCTGCTGGGCCGAACTGAGCAACGCAAACATCTGGCCGAATCCCAGGGTCATGACGATCGTGACCAGCTGCACCTGCCGGTTGCCCAGCACCTCGCGGGCCGAGGCCATCATGCTGCCAAGCCGCATCGGGCGGCGCTTTGCGGGCGGCAGCGTTTCCTCTTGCCGTAGGTTCATCCAAAGGCTGCCCAGCAACGCCAGCAGAACGAACGAACCAAAGACGCCGCGCCAGCCGACGAAATGGATGATGCCCGCGCCCACCGACGGCGCGACCGCCGGAATCAGGATGAAGATCATCATGACGAAGCTGGTGATCCGCGCCATCTCGCGCCCCTGATACAGGTCCCTGACCAGCGCGAGCGAGACGATACGCGGCCCGGCGGCGCCAAGACCCTGCACGAAGCGCGCGACCAGCAGCATTTCAAGCGAGTTGGCAAAGACGGCAGCGATGGCGGCGACCGCGTAAAGCGCGAATCCCGCCGTAATGATCGGCTTGCGGCCATAGGCATCCGACAGCGGCCCGGCCACGAACAGGCCGGCCCCCATTCCGGCCACGAAGGCCGTCAGCACAAGCTGGGCACGGTTGACGTTTTCAGGCGTCAGCGCCGCCGCGATCTCGGGCAGCGCCGGCAGCATCGAATCGATCGAGAAGGCGATGACCGCAAAGATCACGGCCAGCATCGCGATGAATTCGGGCAACGGCTGCTTGTGGACCGGGGGTGCGAGGGGTTCGGACATGATCACCTCTTGTCATGTTGGCAGGCCTCGGGGGGTATCTGCCTTATCCACAGGGCGCAAGGTTGCACCCGCCGTGCCGGGGGATATATCTGGCGCATGACCAGCACCCTGAACCTCATGAAGCTTTGCGTCGGCTGCGACAGCCCGGTCGAGCTGGAAGAATGGCAGAAAAGCCGCTGGGCCGGCGGTCCGGCGCGCCATGTGACCCGGATGTGGCCCAAGCGCGAGGCTGAGTTGCTGAACGGCGGCTCGATCTACTGGGTGTTCAAGGGTGTCATGCAGGCCCGCCAGCCCCTGCTGGGACTGGAAGAGGTGGAGGGAGAGGATGGCATCCGCCGCTGCGCCTTGATCCTTGGTCCGGGCCTTGTTCGCACCGCAGCCGTGCCACGTCGCCCGTTCCAGGGCTGGCGCTATCTCAACGCAGCGGACGTGCCACCGGACCTGCCCGCCGGGCGCGGCCAAGAGCCCAGCCTACCCCCGGAAATTGCCCGCGCCCTTGCCGAGATGGGATTGCGCTGAACGACAGCGCGTCCTGCGTGCCATCACGGTCAGGAAGGGCGATTGGGATGGAGCGTGTGAAGTCCTCATGGCTCTTCAATTTCCCTCCAAAGATACCACATCGATGGCAGCCATGTCTGAGATGGAGGCGTCAGGTGATCAGGAAGCTCACTTTCGTCATGTTGGCTTTTGCTGCCATGGCGGGAACGGCCCTCGCGGATAGCAAGCCATTGTCCCCCGGACATATCCAGGAAGCTGCGATTCTGGGTCTCAACCCGCATGTCTTCAGTCGCATGGATCTCGTTCAGATCGGGGCTGAAACGAGTTGCAGCGATCAGCGTCAACGGATGCGCTATATCCTTGAGAAGAAGGAAAAGGCTGGAGAGGATATCTCTAATCCTTTCACCTCGAGCCGATGGCTATCGCCTGGGGGATGCATGAGGCGAGGTGGCGTGAGCATCGGTATAGGCTTCTGAAATCAGGCTTGGCAGCTCTCTCGGCTGACCAAGCGCAGTCAGGACGCAGTGAACTCGTCCTGCCACGCGCGCACCCATGCCCCGCGTGGATGTTACCCCTTATGGTGAGACATCGAAGCGCATTCGGGAAAGTGGTAAACTCAACACGCGAGTCGTTTTTCTGGGTCCATTATGGCACGGGGAATCGCTGTGGTACTGGTTGCGGTCTGGGTCTGCCTTGGCAGCGCCGAGGCAATTGCACAGCATGTTCTGGAGGATCAGGACACCGCAGCTCTCACTGACGCGGAACTCACCGAAGACGCGCTGATTGCCGCGATGTTGCGCCCGTGGACTGGCGACCTTGATGGCATGGTGCAGCGGGGATTTGTCCGGATGGGCGTGCCGCAGGAACCGATGACATTTGTCTATGAAGGTGCCAAGCAAAGCGGAATCGCTGTCGAATTCGGGCGCGAGTTCGAGGCTCACCTGCGCAAGACGCTCGGTCCGAAGGCGCAAACGCTGACCGTGGCACTGATGCCGCTGACGCGAGACAAAATGATCGATGCGCTTGTCGACGGCCGGGTGGACGTTCTGAGCGCCAATCTGACGGTGACACCGCGCCGATCCGAGCGGGTGGACTTTGCGGATCCAATGCTGCGCGATGTAAGCGAGCTTTTGGTAACAGGTCCGGCAGCCCCGGACATCGCGACGCTCGACGATCTCGGAACGATTGGAGTGCATGTCCGCCCGTCGAGCAGCTACCATGAGCACCTCGTGGCATTGAATGCGACCCGATCCGGTGCGGGATTGGTGCCAATCCCGATTATTGCAGCTGACGAGGCACTCGAAGACTACGATCTGGCTGAGCTCGTCAATGTAGGCGTCATTCCCGCTGTCATCCTTGACAGTCACAAGGCTGAGCTTTTCAAGCAGATTTTCGAGAACCTCGACGTGCATGACGACCTCGTCTTCAGCAGGGACGGCAAAATCGCGTGGGCAATCCGTAAGGGCTCTCCCGAGTTGATGAAGGCGACAAACGCCTTTGTCGCAAAGGCACGCAAGGGCACGGAGCTTGGCAATATCCTGTATCGTCGCTGGATTGCCGATCCGACGCGGGTCGTGAATGCAATCGCTCCGGGCGAGGACACGAAGTTCGTCGAGACGATCGGCTACATCCGGCGGCACGCCACGACTTACGATTTCGATCCCGTCCTCATCGCCGCTCAGGGCTATCAGGAATCGCGCCTGGACCAGTCGAAGCGCAGCGATGCCGGCGCGATCGGGGTGATGCAGGTCATGCCGGCCACCGCACGGGATCCAAACGTCGACATCCCGGACATTCAGGTGGCCGAGAGGAATGTCGAGGCAGGCGTCAAGTACCTGAGGCATCTCCGAATGGTGTATTTCAACGACCCCGCCATAACCCCCTTCGACCAGGCCTGCTTTGCTTTTGCCGCCTATAATGCCGGCCCCGGGAATATTCGCAAAGCGCGGATGCGGGCGGAGAGTATGGGCCTCGATCCGAATGTTTGGTTCGGAAATGTCGAGGTTGCCGCAGGCCGAACGATCAGTCAGGAACCACTTGTCTATGTTCGGAACATCTTGAAATATTACACCACCTACAAGATTTTCCAGGCTGAGCATACCGCCGCACCATCTGCCGACCACGAATGAATGAGCCGAGACGGGCCACATCTGACGGTTGCCGGCTCAGGTGAGATGTGATCGGTGCCGCCACGCCGCATACGCCAATAACTGTCGAAGGTTTAGGATCAGCTCCGCTTTATCCGCGCATCAACTCAACGGCGCCGCGCCGAACCGAGCAGATAGCCTCGGCGACCGTTCGCCGCGACCGTGCAATAGAACGTCCATCGTGCGGTTATGGGCGTGCGGACGTCCACAAAGCGTCGGCGGCAAAAGTGCGGGAATTACGCTAGTTCGGCTTTGCAGAAAATAACGAATCTTTAGCCAATCCGACTGAAGGCCTGTAAAATGCCGCGCGCCACCGACTCCCGTCGGAATGGCATTCATTGTGGGAGGTGAAAATGCTGAAACTGCTTCTGACCCTCGCAAGCGGGATCGCGATCCTATCTGTTGTTTCTGCCCAAGCCCAAGATCGCGAGTTGCGTATCGATTGTGGCGCGACTGACGTGATCATGAGCGCGGATCAAGCGTTGATCGTGAAAGAGAATACCGAAATGACTGCGGAAGAGATTGCAAAGCGCACGTGCGAAATCTTCAAGGACATCGACGCATCTGCGTATACTGAGCCGACAGACGTGACGGTCAAAATGCCGTCTGGTGCTGAGGTCAAGGCGAAGATGCAAGTCAGCCAGAAATAACCGCAATTCCTATCCCGAATTGACTTTGCTGCTGGCCGCGAACGGGGCCGGCAGCGCCGCCCCGACATCGCTTCTGGTTTTGATCTCGCATCGGACTCGATCGAGCAATGGCTAAATTGCAAGCTCGGGGAGTTTACGGTGCCGACCCGGCGGCCCGGCACCAAAGCAAGAGACGGAACCAATGCGCGTCACAACACCATAGTCATTGACGTAACGGCACCAATTACCGGTGGCCCGTTTTGCAAAATAGCGTCTCACTTCACCATTTCTATCTCGCCCGCTCGCCAGGATTTGTCAAAGAACGACTGCAGCGGGCTGTAGAGGCGAAGGATGACAAACCAGCCCTTTTTCGGATCGGTTTGAATCCAGTTTCCGCGCGCGACGCCGTCCGGCTGCTCCGGCGCGAACCAGATCGTCGTCGAGCCATCGGCATCGGTCTCGGCCGCCGCCGATGGATAGCTCTGGCTTCCCGCGCGCGGAAAGCGCTGCGGCGTGTCCAACATCGACCGCGACATGTTGTCGTAAATGGTCAGCGACCAGAAATTTTCTGCCGGAATGCCTTTCGGAAGCGTGACCTTATAGGTCTTGGAACCGTCGAAATGGTTCTTGTCCGCATCCGTCGAGGCAAGCAGATACTGCGAGCCGATGCCCGGCAGACGCATCGCCATTGCGGGCGTGATGCCGGTTATGCCGTAGAAGAAGTTCGTCCGAGCATCCATCGTCCGATAGCCGGTCGGCGGATATGGCTCGACGCCTTGCGCGGTGATCTTCGGGATGGGCGTCTCGAACTCATAGCCGGTATCGAACAGGAAATTGAACCAGGACGAGTCGGGGTAGTAGAACCACTTAGGATCACGCGGGCTGACAAGCAGCGTCCGCGCGGTTGCGTTGGCGGTCGCCAGCGCATCGGTCATGATCTCCTTCATGCGCGCATCCGGCGCGAACTGCTGTCCCTTGATGATGCCGATGGACGCCAACGGCCCCATCAGTTCGGCATCAAGCGAGGTGGCGGGTTCGGTCTGGACCACTTCGTTCAACAACTCGAAATAGCTCCAATCGTTCGGCGGAACGGTGTTCATCACCTTGCCGCTGCCCTCGTGGAAGACGGTCTCGGGCGGAGATTTGATCTGCCCGAGTTTCGCCGTTCCGGAAAGGAAATCCGCGATCGGCGTTCCCACGCCCCCGGCCTCGTAGGGGTAGACCTTGGTGAATTTGCGGATGGTCTCGACGACGGGCTTTGGATCTGAGTGGTTGGCAAGAAACGACCGGCCGAACCACAGGACGGTGTTGGTCTTCGCGCGCGAGATGTAATAGCCACCTTCGGGCAGCGGTCCGTCGTAATCGGGCGGGACGATCAGATATTTGCCGCCCTGGCCACGATCCGGACCCGGCACCCCGATATCGATCACCCAACGGAACCAGGCGTCCTGCACCGCCCCCAGAAAATCCGGCGGCGTCTCAAGCACCACGGGCCCCTTGGCAAGATCAAGATAGCCCATCACATAAATCGTGTCGGCATTGGCCGTCAGGAACAGGGACTTTGCATCCATGAGGTCCGAGAAAACGAGAACCTCGTTTTCCTTGATCCCCAACCTTTGCATCTCGTTATGCACGGTCCGGATGCTGACGCCGCGCATGTTGTCCATGAAGGCGCGGTAGGCATAGGTGAAGTCAAGGTTATCGTACAGCTTTTCCGCAGTATCCTTTGTCGGCACGCCATCCCTGAATTCCAGCTTGCCGACCGGCGACTCGACAACCTCTGGCGTTGAAAGGGATGCCGGCACTTCCGGCGCTGTCTGCGCCACGGCCTGCCCCGTCTGCACGCCAGTGTAAAAGCAAGCGACGGCTGCGGAGAGGAGAAGTGTGGGTCCTTGGAAAGCTATGAACCTCGGGAACTTCTGCGACAATCAGGTGCCCTTTCATTCTGGCCATACCTAATGAGGAATCGCACGCCACTGGCAGAGAGTTGAAGTAAGCGACGGCGAAATTTCTGGAATGGTAATCGGATTGCGGGATGGTGCCCGACCACCCGACCAAAGGAAATAGCGTTTCCCAGGGAAATCTTACCGTCAGCCATCGTGGGGCGGACCGAAGTCCCGTCCCCCGTTAGTCGATGCGAGGTCATGCCAGTCCGCAGACCACGATTTTGGCAACTGCAATCAGAACTTCGCTTTCAGCGGTTCGCCAGTTTTGACGCCCGCATCAAACGCCGACTTCCAGTCTTTGATGAATTTGGCGATCTGGCCCTCCTTCTTCGGGTTCAGCGCATAGGGACGAGGTATCGCGCCGCTGAAGGTGCCGCGCTGCCGGGCGAAGATGATCGGATAGAGCGGATGGAGAGTCCGCATGAACCTCGCGATCCGGCTCGCTGCCTTCTCCAGTCAGAGGGTGAAGGCCAGATTGGTGCGCTTGGGCCCCTGCCCCAGCTCGCGATAAAACACGTCCGGCTCGAACCGCATCTCCGGCTGGCCTTCCTATCGAATTCGCCGCGCGAGGTCTCAACCTCGATCGCGGTGCGGATCTCGTCCTGGCCGACGCCGATCACACGGCCGACACGAGCCGAGCCGATATCAGTCAGCGGCCTTGCGGCGCCCTTGATCCCGGCTGGGTACATGCTGGTCTCCAAATGAAAAAGTCCCGCGCGACGGCGGGCATGTGCTAGAATGAGTTTGGGTCGTTTCAGGCGGAGCCCGCTCGAGCGCTCCCCGGCTCCTCAACGGCAGCACCGTGTACGGGGAGCCGGTTAGCGCTGTGCCCACTGGCAAAGGCGGTGCGGCGGGGACCCTGAAAGGTGATCACGATAGAATCAGATCGGAGTTAGCCCCCAGAACCCGCGGTTCGATTGCTGCGGCGAAAGGCGTTGGGTTTTCCAAAGACAACGAGCCATGCCGTGTGTGGATTTCGCGAAACCCGTCACCCCCCTGACGGCGGGGAGGCAGATCGGGCTGGAAGGGTTGAACCCTAATGCCGCAGGGCCTGGGCTGGATGACAGCTGCTGCCCGACCACGTGCGGGTCGCGGTCAGGCCGGCGTAAGCGCATGATTCCGCCCGGCTGCCTGAGCCCCCTCAGTGCATGAACATGACCGCCACCAGGACGACGGCGCGGATCGCGAGCACCTTCAGTGGACAGGCGACCAACGGTCGGGGGCCTTGTCATTTGGAAGCCCCCGGCGACCACGCGGGTGAGCATCGCCTCGAAGACCGCGGCCCCGAGGCTTCCGGTCAGATGGGACAGGGACCCGCCGGACGCGCCGTCGGACCCGGTGATGGTACCTGATGGCAGACCCAGTCAAAGGCTTACCAGAGGTGCGCCAAGCCAGCCAAGGCACAGCTGGTTCTAGACCTCAGCCGCCTTGGGCTAGGCCCTGCTGCGCGAATCCGGCTTCAGCGACACAACGACCCAAGGCCGATCTTCAACCGGCTATAGCGGATCGAGACACGGCGCTTTGAATGGCAGGTGGAACCTCGCAAAATCAAGGTCATGGCGGCGGCTATGTGTCAACCGCTCCAGCATCTCAATGGTCGCGATGACCAAAAAGAGGCGCGAAATGATGCACAGAACTCTGGCGCGCCATCCTAATCTTGCTGGAGAAATTCTTAGCTACCGCCTGAAATATCTTAATAATTATGGATTTCAGGTGGCTGGAATTTGGAGCGGGTGAAGGGAATCGAACCCTCGTCATCAGCTTGGGAAGCTGCTTCTCTACCATTGAGATACACCCGCGTCGCCGCATCGGATAGCATCAGCTTGGCGGGGATCGCAAGCCCAATCTGACAGGATCCATGTCCGGGCGGCTCCGCCGGCAGGCGAGGCCCCGACCAGCCCGTGAGCGCGCGCGCGCCAGCACTCGCGCTCATTGCCCGCCCCTTGTGCGTGCGGCCACAATCGCGCCGGGCTTGGCAGAATGGGGATTGATCATCGCGATCAACTGGTCGTTATTACGTTACTGGTCAGTACTTTCCCGGAGCCGAACATGTCAGCGCTTGCGCGCCGGATTGCCCGAACCCTTGTCCTGCCGCTTGCGGTGGGACTGGTCCCCGCATCTTCCATGGCCCAGCAAGCGGGGGGAGAGGCGCCACCGACCCCCGTGACCGTGGTGACGCTGCATCCTCAGGACGTGGCCCTGACGACCACCCTGCCCGGCCGCGTGACCGCCTCGGCCACCGCCGAGGTGCGCCCCCAGGTCAATGGTATCGTGGTCGAGCGCATGTTCGGCGAAGGCCGGCGCGTCAAGGTCGGCGATCCGCTGTTCCGCATCGACGCGACCACCTATGAAGCCGCTGTCGCCCAGGCTGAGGCCGCCGTCGCCCAAGCCCGCGCCCAGGCCGAGAATGCCCGCCGCGAGGCCGAGCGGCTGGGCGCCCTGCGCCAGCGGAACGTCGCCAGTGAAAGCACCAACGATTCAGCCATTGCTACCCGCGATGCGGCCGACGCTGCCGTGAAGGTCGCGCAGGCCCAGCTGCAAAGCGCTCGCATCGACCTGGACCGCACCACCGTCCGCGCCGAGCTTGATGGCGAGATCGGGCTTGCGCAGGTCAGCCAGGGCGCGCTGGTGACTGCAAGCCAGGCGACGCCCCTGACCGTGATCCGCACCATCGATCCCGTCCATGTCGATGTGACCCAATCCGCCGCCGAAATCATCCGCTGGCGGCGCGAAATGGCGATGCAGGCAGGACCCGACCGCACCGTGACCCTGCGGCTGGCGGATGGCAGCGACTACCAGCAAAAGGGGACTCTGACCGCTGCCGAACCCTATGTGAACGAAACGACGGGCGTGGTCACGCTGCGGCTGACCTTCGGCAATCCCGACCGGATCCTGTTGCCCGGCATGTATGTTCAGGCCGTGGTCCAGCAGGCTCTGGCGCGCGGAGTCATTCTGGCGCCGCAGGAAGGCGTCTCGCGCGACCGCAGGGGCCAACCCATCGCGATGGTGGTCAATGCCCAGAACCAGGTCGAGCAGCGCGAGTTGACGATCCTGCAGGACAAGGGGAACACTTGGGTCGTCAGCAAGGGCCTGTCCGACGGCGACCGGCTGATCGTCGAGGGGTTGCAGCGCATCGCCCCCGGCATGCCCGTCGCCCCCGAGGAACGCGCCGCCGCCGCACCTGCCGAGGCGACCCCGAACGAGACCCCGCCCGCGGCCGCCACCGAGAAGCCACAGGAAGACGCACCCGCCTCGGAATAGGACGCGTCAAGCAAGTTCGCACAGGAGCCTGTCATGGCGCGCTTTTTCATCGACCGTCCGGTTTTTGCCTGGGTGATTTCGATCCTCATCATGGGCATCGGCATCCTGTCGGTGATGACACTGCCGGTGGCCCAGTATCCGCAGATCGCGCCCCCCACGGTCGAAATTCGCGCAACCTATCCGGGCGCGTCGGCCGAGACAGTAGCCAATACCGTCACCCAGATCATCGAACAGCAGATGACCGGGCTGGACGGGATGCGCTATTTCTCGTCCAGTTCCAGCTCTGCGGGCACCTCGACGACGACTCTGACCTTTGCGACCGGCACCGATCCGGACATCGCGCAGGTCCAGGTCCAGAACAAACTGTCGCAGGCCACAAGCCTTCTGCCCGAAGCAGTGCAGCGGCAAGGGGTGACTGTCCAGAAATC